>Ga0224568_1000037_pt1 | contig 43282 bp, 37 predicted proteins | sample CLU5metagenome_FD_182727 | JGI IMG/M metagenome (GOLD analysis project Ga0224568, IMG submission 182727) | Spruce litter microbial communities from Bohemian Forest, Czech Republic - CLU5 | ecosystem: Environmental > Terrestrial > Plant litter > Unclassified | place: Czech Republic: South... | reverse complement strand
GCCAAGCTTACGGGAGACGCGTGGGAGCGCATGCCTGAGCCGCGTCCCCGCATTACTCTGGAGGTCTGCGCGCCCGACGGAACCGTCCGCGAGTACGCCATTGGCCCGCACAATCCGCGATTGCGACCGCAGGATGTTGAACTCATGCATAAACTCTGGCTCGACATCACCTGCGATCCCAAGTTCGCCGGCACACACCATTACCACATTGTGGCGCTGGCATTGGAAGAGTTGCAGCGGGAGTTGACTACCGACCAGCGGGCTGAACTGCTGCAAAAGCTACAGGAAGAGATGCGCCGGTCGGAGCCGAATTAAGTCAGCGCAGCAGCGCTTCGAGCGAAGCCCGCAGATCCCGGTAGCGAAAAGGATAGCCGCTCGAAATCAACTTGCCGGGTTCCACTTTCTGGCTTGCCAGCAACAATTGTTCACCCATCTCACCAAAAATTGTTTTCACCACGAAGGCGGGCATGGGGAAAATTGCCGGGCGTGAAAGCACGCTGGCCAGCGTTTTGGCGAATTCCGCGTTCATCACCGGCTTGGGAGCGACCATGTTAACCGGTCCCTGAATCAGGTCATTTTTCAGAACGTGATGGATGGCGCCGACCATATCGCGTATATCGATCCAGCTCATCCATTGCCGCCCGCTGCCGGTGCGGCCGCCAAGGCCCATTTTGAATGGCAGCAGCATGGCTTTAAGCGCACCGCCGTTGGGGCTGAGTACAATTCCTGTCCTTATGTGCACGGTACGAATGTCGGCCTGTACTGCCGGTGTAGTCGCTTCTTCCCACTCCTGGCAAACCCCGGCGAGAAATCCCGCGCCCGGCGCGCTCTCTTCGCGAAGTAGTTCGTCACTGCGATCTCCGTAATAACCAATCGCGGAGCCGCAGATAAAAACTCTGGGCTTCTCCTCGGCATTCGCCAGCGCCTGGGAAAGATTCAGCGTCCCATTCACGCGGCTGTCGTGAATCTTCAATTTCTTGGCCGCCGTCCAGCGCCCAACAATACTCTCTCCGGCAAGGTGAATGACGGCATCGAAGCCGCTCACCAGCGCGGGATTCAGAGGTTTTGAAGGATCCCACGAAATTTGCTCGTCATTTTTCGCCGGACCACGTACCAACTGCACCACGGAACTGCCGTTCGTGCGAAGCGAGGGAAGAAGGGCTGTCCCGATTAGACCCGAGGTTCCGCTGACGAGAATTCTGAAATTCATGACTGGCAATGGTCACTCTAACAGTTCGGAAAGTGAGGGAACAAATTATGGACGGAATTGAACGCTTTGAAATGGGCGAAACTACTGATATTGCAGCTCTGATTTCATAAGCAGCATGCATCTGCCGCGCACCAGCCTGGGTCTCCACAAGCTATAATCCTACATGGCGAGTCTGCGCCAACAGATTGCGACCACCGCTCTTACGCTCACCAAGTTCCGCGAGCTGATGAAGCGGATTCAGGAAAACCGCCCGCACGACGATCTCTCCATCGTCAAGAAAGCCTATGACTACTCCCTGAAGCACCATGACGGGCAGACGCGCGCCTCCGGGGAGCCTTACCTGGTACATCCGCTGGAAGTGGCGCTGGTGTTGGCCGACATGAAGATGGATCCGGTGGCTATCGCCGCCGGGTTGCTGCACGACTCGGTCGAAGATACATCCGTCACGATTGTCGACATCGGCAAGGAATTTGGCGAGCAGGTGGCGCACATTGTGGAGGGCGTCACCAAAATCAGCAAAATCGACTTCGCCACGCGCGAAGAAGCCCAGGCAGAAAACCTGCGCAAGATGATGCTCGCGATGGTCGATGACATTCGCGTGGTGCTCATCAAGCTGGCCGACCGGCTGCACAATATGCGCACGCTCGAACACCTTGATCCCGAGCGGCAACGCAAAATTGCCGAAGAGACGCTGGAGATTTACGCGCCCATCGCGCACCGGCTGGGCATGGGAAAAATTCGCGGCGAGCTCGAAGATCTTGGCTTCCTCTTTCTCGATGCCGCCGGCTACGAGAAAGTCGAAAAAGCCATTGACGCGCGGCGCAAGCAGGGCGAAGTTTTTCTCGCCAAGATGCAGGCGATCATTCAGGACAAGCTGAAAGAAGCGGGCATACAGGCGAAGGTGGAAAGCCGCATCAAGCGGCTATACAGCATTCATAAAAAATTACAGCGCCAGCATATTTCCGTCGACCAGGTTTACGATCTTTTCGCCATGCGCGTGATCACGCGCTCCTTGCAGGATTGTTATGCCGTACTCGGAATCATCCACAACATCTGGCGGCCGGTGCCCGGGCGCATCAAGGATTTCATCGCCATGCCGCGGCCGAATTTTTACCAGTCGCTGCACACCTCGGTGATCACGGAGGACGGAACGCCGTTCGAAATCCAGATCCGCACCGAAGAGATGCACAAGATGGCCGAGGAAGGCATTGCGGCACACTGGAAATATAAAGACGGTCCGGTTTCGGCGCAGGATGAGCAGCGGCTGGCGTGGCTGCGGCAAGTGGTTGAGTGGCAGCGGGACGTGAGCGATCCCAATGAATTTTTGTCCGCGTTGAAAGTTGATCTGTATCCCGAGGAGGTTTACACCTTTTCGCCCAAGGGCAAAGTCGTCGTGCTTCCGCGTGACGCTACGCCGATCGACTTCGCTTACACGATTCATACCGAAGTCGGCCACACCTGTGTCGGAGCCAAAGTGAACGGGCGCATGGTGCCGCTGCGTCACAAACTGCATTCCGGCGACATCGTCGAGATCATTACGCAGTCCGGGCACAAGCCCAGCCGCGACTGGCTGGGGCTGGTTAAATCTTCGCGCTCGCGCAACAAGATCAAGCACTGGCTCAACGTACACCAGCGCGAGCGTTCGATTGAAATTGGCCGCAAGGTGATCGAGAAAGAGGCGCGCAAATACCGCATCGCGCTCAAGGATCTTAAGGACGACGAACTGCTGAAAGTTGCCGCCGCTTACGGCCTGGGCAAGGTCGATGATTTGATGTCGGGCATCGGCTATGGAAAATATTCTGCCCGGCAGGTGCTGGCGCGGCTTCTGCCGTCAGGCGCTACGCCGTCGCTGGCCGGCGACATCGAGGCTGAGGGGCTATCCAACAAGCCGGGCGCCATCGCCAGCGTGGTGCGCCGCGTCTTCGGCGACCACAACGCCATCATGGTCAAGGGCCAGGGCGATATGCTGGTCTACCGCGCGCGTTGCTGCAATCCCATTCGCGGAGAGAGCATTGTCGGCTACATCACGCGCGGCAAAGGAGTCGCTGTGCACTCGGTGGGCTGCCCTAACGTGACCAATCTGATGTACGAACCGGAACGCCGCATTGATGTCGAGTGGGGGCGCGACGAGACTACCCCCACAGCTTATCCAGTCAAGTTGACGGTTTACTGCGATGACCGCTTTGGGATGCTCAAGAACATCACCGCCGTAATTGGCGACGCGCAAAGCAATATCCGCAACATTGGCGCACGCACAGAAAATAGCCAGGCCAGCGTAGAGATCGTCCTCGACATTTCAGATCTCAAACATCTCGAACAAATTATGGCGGGGTTGAGAAAAATTCCTGGCGTACATGAAGTTCAGAGGCTACAGAAAATTTAAACTCAGTGGTCAGGGGCCAGCGCCAGCGAACAGTAAACCCGTGATAATCCAATCATCGCTCTGTGTTACTCTGTGCCCACGGTGGTCTATTTTGTTTGATTTTACTGGCCACTGACGACTAATCCCTGGTCACTTTTTATGCGCGAAATTATTTCCACCAAAGATGCTCCCCAGGCTATCGGCCCCTATTCGCAAGCCATCAAAACTAATGAATTCATATTCACGTCGGGACAGATTGCCATTGATCCGGCTACTCAGCAGGTCATCGCGGGTGACGTAGCGGCGCAAACCGATCGCGTACTGCGCAATCTCTCGGAGATTCTCGAAGCGGCGGGCAGCGGGCTGGGAAAAGTTGTGCGCTGCACCGTCTTTCTCAAGAGCATGAATGACTTTGCCGCGATGAATCAAGTCTATGGAAAATATTTTAGCTCCGCGCCGCCGGCCCGCTCCACGGTGGAAGTCGCGCGCCTGCCCAAGGACGTGCTGGTTGAGATCGACGTGATCGCGCTGGCCTGAAAAACCCTAGCCTTCGACTTCTTCGTGTCCTTGGCGATTCTTTTGCGAACTCTGCGGTAAAAAGCTTTTTGACCGTGGAGTACGCGAAGAAGTGCTGGCAAAGATCGCTGGGAAGAACCTTTGTCAGAACCGCCTCTGCTGCACCGGGGTTCTCAATTTGGTTAAGATAGTGACTGAGAATTGTCGAAGGAGCCCCGAATGACCAGGTTTGTCATTGCAATTGCGATCGTTCTTTCGCTGACGGCAGTATTTCTTCTCGCGCAGACCGCAACCCGAAAGTCTGCCGCTCCGAACACCAGCGCTCCGACAAAGGTCACTGGCGACGGAGTGAAGACGCCTTCGGGACTTATCTATTGGGACATTCGCGTGGGTAACGCTGCGACCGCCAAAGAAGGCAGCCATGTACGCGTGCACTACACCGGCTGGCTCACCAATGGTAAGAAGTTCGACAGCTCAGTGGATGCCGGCAAGCCCTTCGATTTCACCATCGGCAACGGCGAAGTCATCAAGGGATGGGAAGAAGGCGTCGCGGGAATGCGAGCGGGCGGCAAGCGGCAGTTGCGCATTCCTCCCGACCTGGCCTATGGCGCGGAAGGAACTCCCGACGGACCGATTCCGCCCAATGCCACCCTCATCTTCGATGTGCAGTTGCTGGCAGTGCAGTAGATGGGAATCGACAATTGGGCGATTTCCGATTGTCGATTGAAAACCGCCGAACCGCCAATTGCCATTTGGAAATCAAATCGACAACGGTAATCGTCAACCGGAAATAGCTACGCCTTAACCACTTTACCGCTGCGCAGGCAGGAGGTGCAGACGCGCATGCGCTTGGTGGTCGCGCCCACGCGGGCGTGTACCGGACGCAGATTCACATTCCAGCGCCGCTTGGTAACGTTATGCGCGTGGCTGATGCGGTTTCCCGATTGCGGCTTTTTGCCGCAGATATCACATTCTTGTGCCATGACTGCTGTTTGATCCTTTCAGAACTTCTAACGGAAACCTTTATTTTACCGGATTATGGCCTTTCCGACAATTCGCTCTATACAGACCCGGCAGGGTAAACTATGTTTGCTCTTCAGTGCGTGTACGGAGTGATATATGGCAAACCGTGGTAAAGCAACTCTAGCCGAAAGCGCGCTCGTTCTGGCTTTGATGGGAATCCTGGCCGGCGCCCTTGGTGGTTTAGCCGTAGGGATTGCTACCAGTCCTAAACCTTCTTCGGGCACCTCGACTTCCTCTCACTGACGCGGCCTCAGCCCTCAAATTCCTTGTGCGATACTGAAATCATGCAGTCCCCGCTTCAGTCGCCGACTTTTGCCACCGATCCGAAGTCGGTGAAAGTGAATCTAACCACTGGCACCGGCCTCGATATTGAGTGGAAAGACGGCCACGTTTCGCACTACGATTTTGTCTACCTGCGGGACGCCTGCCCTTGCGCCATGTGCAACGAAGAGCGTGAAAAGTCCGGACGCAAGCCCGGCGAACCGCCGAAACTGGCTCCCGGCATGTTGCCTATGTTCAAAGCCGCGGCCAGGCCCGTTTCTGCCGAAGGGATCGGCAAGTATGCGATCCGGTTTGCCTGGAACGACGACCACGACCTCGGAATTTATTCCTGGCGGCTTCTGCGCGAAATCTGCCCCTGCGAGGAATGCAAGCTGGTGCGGGCAGAAACTGGAGAACCTGCCTGAGTTCACCATTACCGCGCTGACGCACACGATTCCAAAATATGCAGGAAGGCACTTTCAGCAGAACAGCTCACCGCGTGGCAATCCGTCGCGCCGCACATCAACTTCTCGACCATCCCAAAGTTCTTGACGATCCTCTGGCTTTACGCATTATTGGGCGGGATGCGGCGGAAGAACTTCAATCCAACCCGAAAGAAGACCACACTTTTTCCCGCGCCTTCCGGGCATTCATGGCCGTGCGCAGCCGCTATGCCGAAGATGAACTCGCTCGCGCCGTTGCGCAGGGCGTATCGCAGTATGTAGTGCTGGGCGCCGGACTCGATACGTTCGCCTACCGTAATCCGCATGATGGTCTGCACGTATTTGAGGTCGATCATCCCGCTACGCAGACGTGGAAGCGCGAGCAACTGGAAACCGCGGGGATTACGATTCCATCGTCGTTAACGTTTGTGCCTATCGATTTCGAACAGCAAACGCTCGAAGCTGAGTTGAAACGGTCCGGATTCAATGCCAAATCAGCCGCGTTTTTTTCCTGGCTGGGAGTGACGCCGTATCTTACGCGCGAAGCCTGCATGACCACGCTCAGCCTGATCGCGAAGATGCCCGCCGGAAGTGGTGTGGTATTTGATTTTGCCCTCGACCCGGCGCTGCTCAACGCCGGGCAGCGGCAGGCGCTGGACGCACTCTCAAAACGGGTTGCGTCTGTGGGCGAGCCATTTCAGCTATTCTTCGATCCCGCGAAGTTGCAAGCTGATTTGACGAATTTAGGATTTCACCGCACTGAATTTCTGCAAGGCGCTCAGATCAATGAACGTTATTTTAAAGATCGCGTCGACGGCCTGCTGGTTCGCGGTGGGGTGGGGCATTTGATGGGCGCGTGGGTTTAATCTTCATTCCCCTGTAAAATTGAATCATCACCACCGGAGCCACTCCCGCATTGTCTTTTCTGGAAAAACTCAATCCGCAGCAGCGCGAGGCCGTCGAAACTACCGAGGGCCCGGTGCTCATTCTTGCGGGCGCGGGGAGTGGCAAGACGCGCGTCATCACCTACCGCATCGCGTATCTGATCGAGCATAAGGGCGTGATGCCGGAATCCATTCTGGCGATGACCTTCACCAATAAAGCCGCGGCCGAAATGGGCGGGCGCGTCGAAAAACTGGTCGGTGGACTCAGCATCGCCAAGCCGGTAATTTCAACTTTCCATTCTTTCTGCGTGCGCGTCCTGCGGCGCGATATTGAAGCGCTGCAAATTCCTTCCGCCACGCCGGGCCAACCGCCTATCGGGCACACGAAGAAATTTGTCATCTACGACGAAAGCGATATGCAATCGGTGGTTAAGTCGATCATGAAACGGCTTGGCCTTGACGACAAACAGCTCACGCCGCGCATCGTGCTCTCGCGCATTTCGTGGGCGAAGAATCACATGCTTGATCCGCAGGAGCTTTATCTGCAATCTGCCGACCCGAAAACCGAAAAGATCGCGCATTTGTACGAGGAATATCGCAAAGAACTCCGCAAGGCCAACGCTCTCGACTTCGACGATCTGCTGCTCGAAGCCACGCGGCTGCTGAAAACTTCAGCTCCCGTGCGCGAGTATTACAACAAGCGCTTTCAATATCTGCTGATCGACGAATATCAGGACACCAACCGCCCGCAGTACGAACTGATGCGTATGCTGGCCGGCGAACGCCACAACGTTTGCGCTGTAGGCGACGAAGATCAGTCGATTTATTCCTGGCGAGGAGCGGACATTCGCAACATTCTCGAGTTCGAGCAGGATTTTCCCGAAGCAAAAATTATCCGCCTCGAACAGAATTACCGGTCTACGCAAAATATTTTGCAGGCCGCATCGTCTGTCGTTGCCAACAATCTTCGCCGCAAGGGCAAGAATCTTTGGACCTCCCGCCAGGGAGGGGCAAAGATCGGCTACTACGAAGCTCCCGACGGCGAAAACGAGGCGCTCTTTGCCGCCGATGCCATCGCCAAATATCTGCGCGAAGCGGCGCAGCGTGGCGAAACTCCGCGCGCGGCGGTGCTTTACCGTACAAATTCGCAGTCGCGTTTGTTTGAAGAAGGCATGCGCCGCTACGGGCTCAAATACCACGTAGTAGGAGGATTCTCATTCTACGATCGCTCTGAGATCAAGGACATGATCTCGTATTTGAAAGTGATTCAGAATCCGGATGATTCGATTTCATTGTTGCGCGTCATCAACACCCCGACGCGCGGCATCGGAAGAGGAACGATCGACATCATCGAACGGCTGGCTTTGGAAACCGGCCTTTCGCTTTGGGGAGCCACCGGAGAGGCGATTCGGCGGCAGCTGCTCCCGCCGCGGGCACTCTGCGCATTGAAGAGCTTTCAACAATTGATTATCGATGCGCAGGCCATGCTGGCGGGAACATTTTCGGACCAGTTGGAGGAAAGCGCTGAAACAAAAAAGCCGGGTGAAGCTGCCGGGAGCGGGAGCGAAGAATCGCTGGCGCAACTTTCGGAAGCACCGCAGATCCTGCACGCCGAGGAAGATGATTCTGAGGAAGACGACGCAGCCGCCTTCGACCCGAACGAATTCGAAAATACGTCGTTCGATTTCGGCGGAGCTTACATCGGGGACGAGGTCGAGAGTGGATCGAGTATTCCGTCGACAATTCCGCCGCGACATGAAATCACTGCTGACAAAGCTGAACCTGAAACGGCTGCGTCAGATTCTTTTCCCGCGCCAACGGTTAGCACAGCCGACATCCTGAAATTCCTGATCGACCGCACCGGCTACATCAAAATTCTCGAAGCTGAGGACACGCCGGAAGCCTTCTCCCGCATCGAAAATCTGCGCGAGTTGGTGAACGCCGCCATGGACTCGCGCGACCGCGGCGAGACTCTCGACCAGTTTCTCGACCACGCCGCCCTCATCAGCGATGCCGACGATTACGACGAGCGCTCGCAAGTCACGCTCATGAGCCTGCACGCCGCCAAAGGCCTGGAGTTCCCACTCGTGTTTCTGAGCGGCCTTGAAGAAGGATTGTTCCCCCATTCGCGCACCATGCTCCAGCCCGATGAAGTTGAGGAAGAACGCCGCCTCTGCTATGTGGGCATGACGCGCGCCATGGATCAGCTCGTTCTTACGCGCGCCGTCTACCGCCGCCGTTACGGCACCGACCTGCCCGAAGCCAGCGTCCCTTCGCGTTTTCTGGAAGAAGTTCCGGCCCCATTAATCGAAGAACTGGGAAGAAGCGCGAGCCGTGCGGGGGCGGGCGCTCTCGCCCGCCCAGCATGGCAAAACAGCGCCTCGCAGAACGCTCACTACTCCTACGAAGATGAAGACCAAAGCGCAAGCTGGAAGCGCGGAGCGGCTCAGGCAACACGCCAGAAGACCCTTACTCCAGCTAAACCCTATAACTCCATCGAGAACATAGCCGAGTTTTTCGCCAGCCGGGGGAAGAAGTTTACCGTCCCCAAAACGCCGGTCGAAGAGCCTGCGGGCAAGCGCGGCTTCCGCCCCGGCCAGAAGGTCCGGCACCCTAAATATGGCGAGGGAACAGTCTATTTGCGAGAAGGAGAAGGCGAAGAAGCCAAGATTACGGTACAATTTCCTCGCTTCGGATTGAAGAAGCTGGTAGAGAAGTACGCCCAGCTCGAGCGAGCCTAAACCGTTCGTAGGCGCTCTGAAACAGACGAATTAAGACCCTCGGGAGAGAACTCATGGCGAACAAAAGCAGCAAGTGGATATCGGTGGGTTTGTTGGGAATGTTGACGGCATCTTTGGGTTTCGCGCAAACGCCGCAGCCGCGCCATGAGCGGCGTCCGGCCGCGCAGGCGGATTCCGTTCCGGCATCGCCGCAGAAACAGCCGACCTACGAATATTTCTCCATACTCGATGGCACGCCTCAGGGCATGTGGCTGCACCATGACACCGAAGTAGGCACAAACAAGCCGGTGGATGTCTATCAATTCGCAATTGAGTTGCAGGTGCTGAATTCGGACGGTAACTTCGAGCCGGAAGGGCTGATCCTCGATAACTTCTACACCGCTAAACCGGTGAATGCGCTGACCGCGCCGAATCCGCATAACGCGCGCGATTGCAAAACCTGGAACGAACTGGTGTTGAATGAGATCGCCATGCAGCCACCGCAATCTCCCACGTGGTCCTATGTGGAATTCACGGTGGCTTATGGCGCACGCACAATTCAGACCAACGAAGACGGGCGCGTCTACTGGAGCGACGACATTGAGTGCTGGGGATCGCGAGACCGGTTCCCGCCGTTCTAAGTTTGGAAATTTGGTAATTTTGTAACCGGGGAATTTGGTAATTTCTTCGGGCCAAAACTCAGCGCAGGATAAAAAATTACCAAATTGCTCAATTACTAAATTACAAAATCTAAAGGATTTCATGGCAAATACAGCAGAGCTAAGCAGAGTAGAACGCAAGAAATCAAAACGCGCCTCCCGCAAAAAAGCAAAAGCGGAAAAACCGAAGAAGCCCCGCGACTACGCTCGCGGATCGAAAAAGCGCAAAGTGAAGAAGCTGGTACGCGGACAGTCGAAGCGGTAAAAGCAATTTAGCATCAGGTGCTTGGCGTTCAGCCCGAAGGCTCCGATATACCCGGGAGAATTCAAGTTGGCTGAACGCTAAGCGCCGATCGCTGGAGGCTCGTTTTTCAGGAGACAACCACCACTTGTCCCAACCAAACACGGAACCCGGGGAACCGGTTCGTACCTCCAACAGTCAGCTTTTCTGCTGCAAGTCGATCGACAAGCTGATCTCCGAATCGGAAGCGCCGGGTCAGCGGCTGCAAAAAACTTTGGGCCCGTGGTCGCTGACCGCGCTAGGCATCGGCGCAATTATCGGCTCCGGAATTTTCATCCTTACCGGGACTGCCGCAGCGGGCGAATATTTCCAGGCGCCTTCCATCCTGCATGCGCAGGCGCTCGACATCATCATCAACCTACTGCGCACCGGCAGCACGGCGGGAGCGCTCATGCATGGACGTCCGCCGGCCGGGCCATCGATTGCGCTTTCGTTTCTCCTGGTGGCCATCGCCTGTAGCTTCGCCGGCCTCTGCTACGCCGAACTGGCTTCCATGATTCCCATCGCCGGCAGCGCCTATACATATTCCTACGCGACCCTCGGCGAAATTTTTGCCTGGATCATCGGCTGGGATCTGATCCTCGAATACGTCGTCTCGAATGTCGCCGTCGCGGTGGGCTTTGCCGGGTATACGAAAGCGCAACTGGCCGTCTTCGGAATCAACTTGCCGGAAAAATTTGCCAGCCCGGTCTGGGCTGGCGGGCAATGGACAGGATCCTATTTCAATCTTCCCGGCTTCCTCATCGTTTTCGTGCTCACGCTGCTGCTGGTGCGCGGAGTGAAGGAGTCGGCGAAAACCAATAACATCATGGTGGCGGTCAAAATCGGTGCCATCCTGACCTTCCTGGTAGTTGGTGGAATGCTGGTCAAGCCCGCGAACTGGGTGCCCTTCGCGCCTTCCGGCTTTGCCGGAATCGTTACCGGAGGGGCCATCGTCTTCTTTACCTACATCGGTTTCGATTCCGTTTCCACCGCCGCCGAGGAATCGCGCAATCCGCAAAAAGATTTGCCCTTCGGCATCATCATGTCGCTCGTGGTCTGCACTCTGCTCTATGTCGGAGTTGCCGTCGTCCTGCTCGGCATGATGAAGTACACGACCTTTGTGTCCGGTGAGGCCGCCGAAGCGCCCGTGGCCTACGCGATGAAGTATCTGGGTGTGCACCCGCTCTTCCGTTCGGTCATCGTGATCGGAGCGCTCACGGGCATGATCTCTTCGCTGCTCGTGTTTCAGTATGGGCAGGCGCGCATCTGGTACGCCATGTCCCGCGACGGCTTGCTGCCGAAGCTGTTTTCTGCCGTCCACCCGAAATACAAGACGCCGCATTACTCCACCTGGATCGCCTGTTTCGCCGTAGGAATTCCCGCAGGGCTCGTGGACATCGGGGATGCCGCCGACCTCGCCAACATCGGGACGCTGTTCGCATTCGTTCTGGTTTCACTGGGCGTTATCATGCTGCGTCGCAGTCAGCCCGATCGCAAACGTGCGTTTCGAGTTCCGTTTGTGCCGTGGTTCCCGCTGATCTCGATTATCTTCTGCGGTGGCCTGATGTTTGGGCTCACCGTGATCACGTGGCTGCGCTTTGTGATCTGGCTGGGCCTGGGCCTGCTGATCTATGTTTTCTATAGCCGGCATAGGAGCGAGTTCGCGAAGAAGTAACTGAGGAGACGCTCTGTCATCCTGAGCGGAGGAGCATGCCGATGAGCAAAGCGAATCGGCCTGCGTAGTCGAAGGATCCCTCTACCCTTTTCAGTACCACCAGCCTGAATTGGCATTCTCACCACGACAAACATCCTTTTCGTTCCCGTAACAGATTTGCTCGTCCTCGCAAATCTTCCAGCAAGAATCTACAATTGAGATGTGATGTCTACGCCCGATCGACCGCCGAGTAGTTTTCTCCGCCTGCTGCCCAAGGCCGAGCTGCACCTGCATCTCGAGGGTGCAATTGAACCATCCACGCTGCGGGAATTACGCCAGCGCCACGGTGAGCACGTCACGCGGGCCGAAGTCGATGCACTCTACCGCTATGAGGACTTCCCCGGCTTTTTACTCGCCTTCAAAAACATTACGGAACATCTGCACACGGCCGAAGACTACGAACTCATCACTTATCGCCTGATGCAGCGTCTGAAAGAAGAAAATGTTTTGCACGCCGAGGTCTACGTCTCGGTCGGAATCTGCCTCTGGCGTCAGCAGGATTTTGAGGCTATTTTCGAGGGCCTGGATCGCGGCCGCGCCCGCGGAGCGCGCGATTTCGGCATCTCTCTGCTTTGGATCTTCGACGCGGTTCGGCAATTCGGCGCCGAGGCTGCGCAAAAAGTCTTCGAGTTCGCAGTCCGCTATCACGACCGAGAGGTCATCGGCATAGGCATCGGCGGCGACGAGCAGAAAGCTCCGCCGGAACTCTTTCGTGACGCCTATGCCTGGGCCGCCGATCACGGCATGCGCCTGACCGCACACGCCGGCGAAACCGGGCCACCGGAATCCATATGGGGCGCACTCAACTTGCGCGCCGAGCGCATCGGCCACGGTCTCACCGCCTTCCACGATTCTGATCTTGTGGAAGAGCTTGCCCAACGCCAGGTTCCGGTCGAAATCTGCCTGACCAGCAACGTGCGAACTGGGCTTTGCCCGGGTCTCAGCGAGCATCCTGCCAAGAATTATTTTGATCGCGGGGTGATGATTACGCTGAACAGCGACGACCCGGCCATATTCGGTACCACGCTGGCGCGCGAATACCAGATCGCGCAGCAGACTTTCGGATTTACCGACGAACACATGCGCGAACTGGCCCGTAATTCATTCGAAGCGTCTTTCTTGCCGGCGGAAAAGAAGCTGGAGTTTCTGAATCTGTTCGATGCAGCAGCGGCAAGATAACCGACCGCTTCGAAAAATTCATGCTAAAGTTCCGCCAATTATCCGATCGCTACGCCGTTGTGCGCCTTGCCCCAGATGCATCCATTCCCGACTGGGCAGCGCGAGGTGAGTTCACCTCGATTAGCCGCACTTCCGATGAACTATCGATTGTCTGCCCGATCGAAAATATTCCGAGCGAATACGCCTCCGGCCCGCGCTGGATTTGCCTGAAATTGGAAGGCCCGTTTCCTTTTTCGCAAACCGGGGTGCTGCTCTCCTTTATCGAACCGTTGTCGAATAATCGCGTTCCGATTTTCGCGATTTCAACCTACGACACCGACTACATTTTCATCCAGGAGCAAACCCACGAATTAGCAATGCAGCTATTGGAAGAAGCGGGACATCGGCTTCAACCGTAACAGGGCGGTAAACGAATTTTTGAGAGTTGAAGAACTTCCTTACAAAATATCCGAAGGAAGACGCGAAAAGCTGACGGCAAAGGGAGCGCTCACAACGGCAGGAGAGTTCGAGCGGACCCAGCTTGAGCGGCGGTGAAAGCGGTAACGTATCAAAGTCCAGATCGCCAGCCAGCCATCGGAGTGGCGGATTTTCTTGCCTTCGCCAGCCGAGCGCGGAGAGTAATGGATGGGCACCTCGGCGATTTTTTCGCCCATACGGCAAAGCTTGGCTGTGATTTCGGGGCAGAACTCGAAGCGGCGGCACTCCAGATGAACTTGTGCAATAAGCGAATGGCAAAAGACCTTGTAGCAGGTCGCCTCGTCATGAATGTCCACGCCGTAGAGCAGATTGGTAAGGTGAGTCAAAAGCTTCGCGCCCAGAAAAAATCGCAGGCCGCGTTCGGGGCGGTCCGGACGCACGCCATAAACCACGTTCGCCTCGCCGCTTTGCAAAGGGCGCAGCAGCGCGGGATAGTCTTGCGGATCGTATTCAAGATCAGAATCCTGAATGAGAACGTATTCTCCGCGGGCATACTCCAGCGCCGTGCGAATGGCCGCACCCTTGCCGCAGTTTTTTTCGTGGAAGACGACGGTCACATCGTCGGCCAGTGGCATCGCTTGCAGCTTTTCGCGAGTGCCGTCGGTGGAACCGTCATCCACCACGATGATTTCTTTTTTTACCGGGGAGGCATGGATCGCTTGCAGCAGTTCGTTGACGTGAGCTGCCTCGTTATAGACCGGCACGATCACCGACACGCATCCGGCCAGCCGCTCGTTGCTATTGGCATAGCCAGCGCGGTTGTAGGAAGTTGAGCCGGAGGGTGCCACAGTCATACGAAACCAGCCATAAAAGCCCGATTATTTGCAGTTACTCTTAGCATAATATCATTGGAATTTAGCGCTTTTGCCGCACCCCCAGCATGACGACTTCGCCAACTCCGGTAAATTCTGTGGGCCAGGAAGCGATCGACTCGCCGCCGGTCAATCCCGCTCAGCCGCGTTGGACAGCGGCATCCGCGCTTACTCTGGCTTTGCTGACGTTGGCTGCCACAGTGTTGCGCTTTCTGTTTCTGGCGAGAAAACCCTTTTGGTTTGATGAATGTTTCAGCGCAGAGGTGGCCCGGCTAAGATGGCATGATTTTGCGATGCTGCTATGGCGCCGCGAAGCCAACATGTCGCTCTATTACGTGCTGCTGCGCGGATGGCTGCATTTTGGGTCCAGTCCATTCTTCATTCGCAGCTTGTCCGTAATTATTTCTGTGGCAACTTTGCCTGCAATTTTCTGGTTGGCGGCCAAGCTGTTTGATCGCCGCACTGCACTGATTGCCGTCGCGCTGATAAGTTTCAACGCCTATCACATTCGCTATGCGCAGGAGGCTCGCAGCTATTCGTTGTTCGTGCTGCTGGCTACGTTGTCGAGCGGATTTTTCGTGATTGCCTGGCGGGAACCGACGCGGCGGAATCGCTGGGCTTACGTTTTGACCAGTGTTCTCGCGGTTTACGCCCATCTCTATGCCTTATTGCTCCTGGCAACCCAATGGTTGTCGGTGCGCGGGCTGAATCGAACACGCATGCGCATTCAGGCGCTACGCCGTGCGTGGATATGGATTAGCTTTGCGGCTCTGCCTTTGCTGATTTTTGCAGCTAAGACAGGAGCCGGACCCATTCGGTGGATTCAGCGGCCCGGGATGCACGACCTGGTGGATTTCGCCAAACGTATGACGGGTAATGAAGGATTGCCTCTGCTTCTCCTTTACACAGTGGCTTGCGTAAATGCCATCGTGCCAAAGCTGCCAACACCAAAGGCTTTGAACACCGAGGCAAGTTGGTACGCGTGGCCGGTTCGCTTCCTGCTTCTCTGGCTGATCTTTCCAGTAACCCTTATCTTGCTGCTCTCGCTGGCACGGCCGTTATTTCTGGGGCGTTATTTCATCTTCTGCCTACCCGCGCTGGTGATTCTGGCCGCGGCAGGTCTCGCAAAACTTCGTCGAACCTGGCTGATAGCCTTAACCCTTGCGGCCATGCTTTTGCTCTCGCTGCAAGGGACGCTCTCCTATTACGGCCGCGACTTCGATCTGGATCGCGATGACTCGAAGGCTGCTACAAACTATGTGCTCGACCATACGCTTCCGGGCGATGCCATCCTGTTTCACATCGCGGAAACGCGTGTGCCCTACGAGTTTTTCAAGTCGATTCGCGCCAACGAATCGTCTCCAAACGTGACGGCTTTCCCGCAGATTATCTATCCGCGCCACGATGACCATCTCGACTATCGTGACTTCACCGGCAAGCCGACCAGCGAATTTGTGCAGTCAATCTCTGCTCATTATTCGCGCCTCTGGGTCGTGCTGATGAGCAACGGAGCGCCGAGCCATCCCGACGCCACAACCATGATGCTCAACCAGGTTCTCGGAGCATCGTTCTCGGAAGTTGAAAGGAAGCAATTCCCGCAAGTGGAAGTGAAGCTCTACAGCAAGCCGGTGGGATTACCATAAGAACGGCAATCGGCGCCAACCGCGCAGCAAAAAGCCCCAGAATTCATCTGGGGCTTTCATGCACAAAGACAAATGATGGCCAGAACTCCTACTTCGGTTGGTCCATGGTGATGCCGTTGGTTCCGGGCTGCTTCTCGGCCTTCGCCTTTTTGGTGGCCAGGGTCTTATCGACCCAGCTATCGGCGGTTTTAAGATCTTCCTGCCGGGTGGCAAGATCGTCGCATTCCACATCGGCTTTCTCGCGGTACATCAAATTCAGGTACGCCATGGCGTCGTCGTAATCGGGACGAAGCTGAATGGCTTTATTCAGGCTGTCGATGCCTTCCTGAATCGAAGGCAGGTTTTTGATCTTCAATTCATCACAGGCTTTTTTCTGATCTTTGTTCTTTGGGTTCAGGTTCTCGTCCGGCTTCATGCCGAGTTTCGCGCGCTCTTCCATGCGCGGCTGGTAGCAGGCGGTCCAGTCGATCACGCCCACTGAGTAATAAGGCTCGGGATCGTTGGGATCGAGGTCGCCAGCCATGCGGTAATATTTTTTGGCGTCGTCGAACTTCTTCATATTGAGATACAGGTACGCGATGCCCTTGGCGGAGTTGACTTTCTGATCGCGGGCCGCCCCAGCCGTGTCGAGCACCTGCTTGTATTGCTCGATGGCCTGATCTGCCATTTTGTTGTTATCCGGGGTATCGGCGCCGGGAATATATTGCTGCGCGAAGGCGGTGGCCAGATACATTTTGGCGTTAATCAGTGTGGGGTCGAGGGCGACGCTTTGCTGGAAGTGGTCAATGGCCTCTTCATACTTGGCGTTCTTGTAAGCGGTGACGCCTTTGTTGAGCTGGTCGCGGGCGCGCAGTTTGCCGCAGCCCACCGAAGATAGGATCGCCAGCATCGCGGCCGCCAGCGTGAGCAGTCGAATGGATTTATTCATTGCAGTATAAGTTCTCCCTTGCCACACAGCATCCTAGGCCCAGAGACAGCAACTTGACAAGCGCGGTTGCGCATCTTTAACAGGCGCGGCACGAGAGTATCGACTCCCGTGCCGCAAAGCTTGTTCCGGGCACTAACTTCGAAACACAGAACGGCGTTTTGACGAGCCAGGTTTTACTGGCCGGCTTCAATCTTTGCCGTAATCAAGCCGACCTTGTCGACTCCCGCAGCGTGCGCGATGTCGATCACGTTCGCCACATCCGCGAACGGAATTGGATCATCGCCCTTCACGAACATGACTTTCTCGGCGCGGGTTTTGTAGATGTCGGCGAGACGGCCTTGCAGATTGTCCCAGGTAGCGTCTTCCTGATTGATCTTCAACCCCGGCTCGTTGGCCGCGCCACGGTCGATCAACTGCACCACAATCGTGCGATCAGGAGTGTTGTTCTTGGGCGCATTCGGCGGGGGCGGCTGAGGAACCAGCGCGTCCAGGCCTTTCGGCGTCAGCGGCGTGATCACCATGAAGATGATGAGCAGCACCAGCAGAACGTCAATCAACGGAGTGACGTTAATGTTGGCGCTTTGCCCTCCGCCACTTCCCATTGCCATACTCATAGTCGATCTCCTCTTAGTTCGGCCTGCTTCATTGCCCAGGCGCCGGATTGGTGGCTGGAGCTTTCGGCGTATCTTTTCGCTGATCGGTAAGCAAGCCCAGGTCGTCCACACCCGCGGAACGTACGGCGTCCACTACTCCGACCACATTGCCGAAGTGGGCGCGCGCATCCGCCTTCACGTAGACGCGCTTATCGGTCCGGTTGGTCAGGCGATCCTTTACTTTGCCGGTCAGGCTGTCTACCTGGACCTTATCGGAGCCGAAATAGACTGTGCCGTCGCGCGTTACCGAGACCAGCAGGGCGTCTTCTTTATCGGCGTCGGCCATCGGCGTGGGATTGTTTACCTTCGCCATGTCCACGCTGGTGCCTTTCTGCAACATGGGCGTGATGACCATGAAGATAATCAGGAGCACCAGCATCACGTCCACCATCGGCGTTACGTTGATGTCGGAGTTGACGTTGGCTCCTACGTTTCGTTTTGCTAATGCCATAGGGTGAATCTCCAATGCTTCCAGGTGACGCTGAGATCAGGGAGCTAGCGCCGGAAATTCATCCGGCGCTAGACAAGCAACTCACAGCTGAGGTCAGCTCTAAAACTGCTGAAGCTAGGACCGGCGAATGTCCCGGCGCTTCAGGAAATAGTCGATCAGTTCGCTCGATGAATTGTCCATTTCCACATCGAACGCTTCCACGCGCCCAGTGAGGTAGTTGAACATCATCACGGCCGGAATCGCCACGAGCAAACCGAAAGCCGTGGTCACCAGAGCTTCCGAAATGCCGCCTGCGACTGCGCCCAAGCCTGTCGCTTTATTCTGCGAAATGCCCTTGAACGCATTCAGGATGCCCATCACGGTACCGAACAGGCCGACGAAAGGGGCCGTGGAACCGATGGTGGCCAGACCGCCAAGTCCGCGCTTCAACTCAGCGTGAACAATGGCTTCAGTGCGCTCCAGAGCGCGCTTGGAAGCTTCGATGGTCTCGCCGGGAATCGTGCCCGGGCTATCCTGGTGGGCCTTGAATTCCATCAAGCCGGCCGTGACGACCTTGGCCAGATGGCTCTTCTTGTTGCGCTCGGCGACCTTAATAGCCTCGTCGATGCGGCCATCGCGCAAAGCTCCGGCAACGGCGGGAGCAAAAGCGCGCGACTGTTTACGGGCTGCGCTGTATGCCATGGCACGATCAATCATGACGCCGATCGACCAGCCCGACATAATGAACAGGATGATGACCACGATCTTCGCGATGATACCCATCTGGTGCCATAGCGAAATCGGGTCCCACCCCACTTCGCCGCCTTCCTGAATAAACCACGCGGCGACCCTTGGAACATGACTAACTACTGACATTGCAAAGTGAGCTACCATGAGTTGCTATCCCCTCCTCGAAACTTCTTTAGTCTTTGATGCGAAATCGTGGAACTACGCAAGCCTGGCGTACACAATGTTGTGCCGCCACACCTGAATCTTAGAGCGCTCATAGGATCGATAAGCCTGTGCTTCCAGGCTTCAACGATCCGGCCTTGGCGATCCTCTGTCTCGTCGACTAAGGTCGCCATCAGCGCCGGTAAAACGGGCCTCCCGGCCACGAATGTAAGGTGGGTAGGGGAGTCCTTGACACTACTTTGCCCTGCTACTGCTTTATCGCTGCCGCGTCTAGCCGCCGGCCAGCGTAAAGTTCACCTGAACTTCGGTATCCACTTCCACCGGCTCACCGTTCAGCAGATACGGCTTGTACTTCCACTGCTTCACCGCGTCAATAGCCGCAGGAGCCAACATTGGATGCCCGCTCACCAGCGTCAGGTTTTCGATGGAACCATCTTTGCTGATTACGGCGCGCAATACGACTGTGCCTGAGATGCGAGCCTGCCGGGCGAGCGGAGGATAGTTCGGGTTCACTTTGCGGATCAGCAATCCGGTGGAAACGCCCTGCGAGACGCGTACGCGTTGCGGGGTCGCGACCTTGGGCACAGCCACGGGCGTGGAGCTGATAATTCCGCCAATCACGCCGCCCATCTGGCCGCCGGGAATGCCTCCCGGAACGCCGCCCACCACGCCAGCCGAGGCCATCGATGGCGGAGCTTCGTCCTCTTTAATCATTTGAATTTTTTGAGGAATCTTGGTGGGAGTGCGCAAGGCGCCGTTCACAATATCGGTTTGAACCTGATGCACCACATGCACCGGTGCGGCTGCGGGAGGAGGCGGTGGAGGTGGCGGGGGCGGGGCCACAAGAAAGGTCATTAACTGTTGCTTAGGCAAGGCTTCTGTAAAGATAAGAGGCATCAAAACCATGATGCCGATCAATCCTATCTCTAGAATGATCGCGAAGGTTGTGGTGCGCCCCCGCTTCGTTTTCAGCCTGCCACCCGATTCCAGAAGGCTATCTTCAAACATGGCTATTTCTCCCTACTTCAGAGCCTACGTAAACTTAGACACCGGCCAACAGCCCTTTGCTCCCAAAATCCGATCATTCTGCGCCCTAACTTTAGTCTCTTTCAGCGCCGCTAATCATGCAAACCAAGGCGTATCACAAAACAAAACGCAATGCCATACTGCCGTTACTTGGTCCGGACAGGCATGGCCATGGGGCGTCTGCCCTTGCTGATTCTCCAATCCTGATAGGCCACCAGAATAGGAGCAGCGATGGCGATCGACGAATAAGTGCCAATCAGAATGCCGATCACCAGCGCGAGGCTGAAACCACGAAGCACCTCGCCTCCAAACAGATAGAGAGCAAGTACAGTAAGGAACGTTAGCCCCGCTGTCAAGATGGTTCTGCTTAAAGTTTGGTTGATGCTGCGATTTACGATCTCCGAGAGTTTCTCACGCCGCATGAGTTTAATGTTTTCCCGGATGCGGTCAAATACCACGATCGTGTCGTTATTAGAGTAACCAATCAGGGTGAGAATGGCGGCGATGACCGTAAGGGAAATGTCTTTATTGAGCAGGGAAAACGCGCCAACGGTAATGAGAGTGTCGTGAAATACGGTGACCACGGCAGCCACGCCATAAATCCATTCAAAGCGGAAGCCGAGATAAATCAGCATTCCCGCCAGCGAATACGCAGTAGCCAGCAGCGCTTGCCTGCGCAACTGCGCTCCCACCTGCGGACCGACGATCTCGACATTTCGCACGCTGAAATCTGAAAGGAAGAATTTATCGGGGAGCGACGCCACTACTGCGGGGTCAACCGGGCCTTTGAGTTGATCGAACGATGTCAGCACCCCACCCTGGCCTTTGTCTCGGGCATCGATGACGGCCTGCGCCTGCTGGGTATATTTCACGTCGGCATCGGAGCCGAGATGCAGCGGGTCTTTATCCATCAGATAATTCTTGATCGCCAAAGAACTCGCGTTGTTCAGATCATCCTTGCCGGTCGGAGCATTAGTCTCGAGCGTGTTGATGATCTTCAGCTTGCCATTGTCGAGCGCCTGCTCGCTGGTCTCTTGCACGTCGAGATCGATCAGCACCTCATTGTTTGAAGGCTGATCGTAACGCTGAATCTTGGCGTTATGCAGGCCAGCGCGGTCCATGGCGGCGCGCAGGGCGTTATCGTCCGGCGTATGCGAGAACTTCACGTACACCAGCGTGCCGCCGCGGAAGTCCACGCCATATGGAATGCCGTGCCAGAACAGCATGGAAAACACACCCGCCACGCTGAACACGAGCGAGAAGGCGAGAAAATACCACTTCTTGCCGAGAAAATCTATATTCGTATTGCGAAAGAACTCCACCTGGCTTACCTCTTATCCGATTTATGACTTCGTGAATGATTGAGTAATCACACAATTACTAAATTCCCAATTACTCAATTTTCCTAAATGCTCAACGCGTCGCCGCGCTGTTTCCGGCTCAAAACCCAGTCGAAGATCACGCGCGAAACGAATACTGCCGTGAACAAATTCGCCAGCAATCCGAAGGTGAGCGTAACCGCAAATCCCTTCACTGGGCCGGTTCCAAACAAAAACAGGATTGCCGCCGAAACGATCGTGGTAACGTGGGTATCCACGATGGTGATCCAGGCATGGCTGAAGCCCTGATCCACAGCCGACGGCGGCGTCTTGCCGTTTCTTAACTCTTCTCGAATGCGCTCGAAAATCAGCACATTGGAATCGACACCCATACCAACGGTAAGTATCACGCCGGCAATTCCGGGCAAGGTCAGCACGGCTTCGAAATAACCCATGAAGCCGAGAAGGATAATCAGATTGAGCAGCAACGCGATGTCAGCGTTGATGCCGGCGGCGCGGTAGTAAATCAGCATGAAGATCAGCACCGCCAACATGCCGACTACTGCGGCGCGAACTCCGGCGCGGATCGAATCCGATCCCAAGGACGGGCCAACCGTGCGCTCTTCCAGATATTTAATACCCGCCGGCAGCGCGCCCGAGCGCAGAATCATCGAGAGATCTTTGGCCTGCTGCTGGCTCATGCTGCCGCCACTGATCTCGCCGGTATCGCGAATGGCCTCTTTAATATTGGCAACTTCCTGAACCCGGTTGTCGAGAACCACAGCTAACCCGTCGCCGACGTGGGCCGAGGTGAAATTAAAGAAACGCTGCCCGCCCTCCCCAGTCAACTGGAAACGCACATTGGGCTGGCCGTTCTGGTCGGTGCTGGGTTGAGCGTCACGCAAATCTTTTCCGCGCACAGCCGACACGCGCGATACCAGGTACCACGCCTGATCGGCTGCGGCCGCACCGGGCTGCGCATGGCCTTGCAGCAGGATCGCATCCGGCGGCAGAACTCCACCCTTATCCTGCCGCGCCGCATCTTCACTTGGATAAGGCCCGCCCATCACCTGCTTGATCTCAAGCATGGCGGTCGACTGCATGATGTCCTTCACGCGCCCCGGATCGTCCACACCGGGCAACTGCACCAGGATTTGATATTGCCCGAGGCCGTGCTCCTGAATCGTCGGTTCACTCACGCCCAGCGAGTCAATGCGATTCCGGATGGTTTCGATCGCCTGTGTAACCGCTTTATTCTTCAGTTCGGTCAGCGTCTGCGGCTTCATGGCGAGCGTCCATGAATTATCGGCTCCCGAGGTGAGGTTGTATTCGGGCAAGCGCTCGTTGGCGATCTCGAGCAAATCTTTTCGTCCATCCGCCGAAACGCCCTTTATCACTACGCGATCGGGATTATTCTGCGGATCGGGCTTGGAGATATCGGCAAAGGCAATCTTTCGCTTGTTGAGCTGTTCCTTGAGCACTTCGATGGCATTATCGGAGTCAACATTGATCGCGTCGTTCACCTGCACCTGAAGGATCAAATGCGTTCCGCCCCGCAAATCCAGGCCAAGATGAATGCGGTTGGTCATCGCCGTAAGCAGGCCCTCTCCGGAGAAACTCTGAGGAATACCGAAGATGCCAAACAGGAAAACCAGCAGGACTGCGAAGATGACGATCAATTGCCAGGTAAGATTTTTAATCATAAAAGTAAATCCAAATCAGCTTGTGCCGCGATTATTTCGTCTTAACTTCTTCTTCCGTGGTCGTGACCTGGGTCACGGAGGCCTTGGTCACTTCCAACACAATATTGTTGGGTGGAACGCGCAGATGAACCGAATCATCCTTAAGCGCCATGATGGTTCCGCGCAAGCCGCCGCTGGTGGTGACCTTATCTCCAGTCTTCAGCGAGTCCAGCATGGCCGTCCATTTTTTCTGGCGGCGCTGCTGCGGAAGAATCAGCAGAAAGTAAAAAATGCCAAAGATGAAAATCAGCGGGGCTACGCTCAACCACCCCATTCCGCCACCGCCAAGCTGCATTGCCAGGAAAAATTGCATAATCGTCTAGATCCACGTCGCCTGATTGCTGCGAAACCAGCGCACTCATGCCCGTCCGCGAACCACTGCCCGCGCCTACACTCACCACGACCCTGTCATTTCACGACGGGAGTAGTATCGATTCTGGCCGGATCAGGACTGCTCAGGCTTGAATCCGGGAAGGTCTGTTCAGCAAGGTCACGGTTTCGGTCGGGACCAAACGCTCGAAAGAGAACGGGACTCTTCCCCAAGTCGAATAGAATGACGCACCCGCCGCATAGTGTCAAGGTAGAAACTCAGGTTATGCAGGGTATTTAAGACCTGAGCCAGAACTTCATTAGAAGCATAAAGATGACGAAGGTATGCCCGGGAGTAGCGCTGGCACACGCGGCAGCCGCAATTGGGATCAAGCGGGCCGGCATCCTGCGCATAGCGTGCCTGCTTAATGGAAATTTTTCCCTCGGAAGTAAAAAGCAATCCGTGGCGCGCCGCCCGGGTAGGCAGCACGCAGTCCATCATGTCGACGCCAAGATTGGCGTACTCAACGATCTCCTCGGGCGTGCCCACGCCCATCACATAGCGCGGCTTGTCTTTGGGAAGATGCTCCAGGGTGGCTTCGATAACCTCGCGCGTGCGCTCCCGCGGCTCACCAACGCTGAGCCCGCCGATAGCATAGCCAGGAAAACCAATCTCGACCGTACGCTCAACGGATTCCTTCCGAAGATCCAGCTCCATGCCGCCCTGAACAATACCGAAGAGGGATTGAGTGGAATAGTGGCCAGGGGCCAGTGGCCAGGGGTCAGTGTTCGGTGGACGGTGTTCAGTAACTACCTTGTCATTCCGAGCGGAGCGAGGAATCCCGGTTTGTTTACCGCTGCGAGTTGAAAGCTGAGAGCTTTCCCCCGGCACCTGTTTTTGGCCACCAGCCCCTGCCCCCTGACCCGTGAGCCTCCACGGCACCTTGTGCTTATGTTCCTCAAAATATTTCTTGCTCCGCTCCGCCCAGCGCAAAGTTAACTCCATCGAAGCTTGCGTGCGCCCCCGATCCGCCGGATACTCCGTGCACTCATCGAAAGCCATAATAATGTCGGCCCCGATGCCGATTTGCGCGGCCATCGAATTTTCCGGGCTGAAGAAGTGCGAGGAGCCATCCAGATGCGAGCGAAACGTCACGCCATCTTCGTTGACCTTGCGGAGTTCGTTCAAGCTGAAGACCTGAAAGCCGCCGGAATCGGTGAGAATGGGCCGCGGCCAGGCCATGAAGCCGTGCAATCCGCCAAACTGGCGAATGGTTTCCACTCCAGGCCGCAAGTAGAGGTGATAAGTATTGCCCAGAAGAATCTGCACGCCGAGTTCCTCGAGAACATCCTGCGGCACGGTTTTGACGGTCGCAACTGTTCCCACCGGCATAAAGACCGGAGTTTCGATCTCGCCATGCGGCGTAATCAGGCGCCCAGCCCGGGCTGCACCAGCGAGCGCCTCAACATTAAATTCGAGTGACATTGCTGTGTGATTGTAGCAATGGATGAACCGGCGATTATGGCTGGCCCACAGACAGTTGCAGGATTTCCCCGCGCACTGCGCCATTTTCCACGGTTAGCCTGCCCGCGCTTATAGGCAGTTTGAATCGCCGCGGACCGGCACTGCCGGGGTTGAAATAGAGCACTCCATTCCGCGTTTCTTGTTTCGCAACATGGCTGTGGCCGCTGATCACAACGGAAAAGCCTGAGGCTTCCGGCTTGAGATCCAACTGCGCCAAATCGTGCAGCACGTAAATGGAAATGCAACCGGTCTCAAGCACCTCGGCCTCCGGCAGCTTCCGCGCCCATGCGGCTTTGTCGACGTTGCCGCGCACAGCCGTAACCGGCGCGATCTCGGAAAGCTTTTCTAAAATATCCGGTGAACCGACATCACCGCCATGAATGATGTGATCCGATCCGCGTAGAGCCGCAATCGCTTCCGGCCGCAGAAGGCCATGCGTATCGGAAATAACACCGATGAGAATCGAAGACTTCAATCCAGTGTGGCGTGAATCAGGCGGCTTGCCGCGTCCGCGCCGCTTCGACGCCGTCCAGCGCCTGCCACAGCATTTTCGCCGTGCTCTCGGCAGCGTTTAGCGTAGCTTCCGCGCTCTCCGGATTCGCCGTTACACGCTTCTCCAGCTGATTACACCAGACATTTGAGTGATAGATGTCGGCAGTCGCATGCAGCGTGAAGTAGCCGCAAGTTTTCTCGTCCGCGCCGTACATCTCGCGCAGGCCACGTTCTTTTTCCGTAGCTACGCGCGGCACCTGAGATTCGTAGGCATAAAACGCAGCCAGAGCCTCTTCCGGCGTGCCTTCAGCGGCTACGCGTCGGAAGTGCGCGATGAGATGGTTGATCTCCGGTACCGGCTGATGCGTGCGCATCGAACGATCCACCCCCATGCCTTCCGCAAAATCCAGCCAAAGCTCGGCATGAGGCACAGAATCTGTTCCAGAGCCATTTTCGTCGCACATGTTCGCCAGCACGGCGCGGCGCAACTCGCCTTCGTCCAGACGCATGGCGAACTCGGCCAGATAAGACGGGAAGGCCTCAACGTGATGGTAGTAGTGCTGCGCATATTCGCGCAGATCGTCGCGTGTCAACTCGCCCGCCGTCCACGCTTTGTAAAAGGGATGGCAAAGCAAATCGTACTTGGCGATGCGCAAATCCAATTGCTCGAAAAATTGTCCGTTATTCATGATTGCTCCTAACCTTAATCGATGACTCACTACTATACGGACGAGTCCGCACGCCAGCAAGTGATGAAAATCATAGTTGGCGCCAAGTTGCTAGAATGAACGGTGAGGCTACCGCAGACTCTGGCCTGATCGCGCTTTCGCAATGCAGTTCACCGAACAGTTCGACGTAGTCGTGGTCGGCGCCGGCCACGCCGGCTGCGAAGCCGCAATGGCCTCTGCGCGCATGGGGCTGAAGACCGCGCTTTATACGTTGAATGTCGATCTGATCGCGCAGATGTCGTGCAATCCAGCCATCGGCGGCATCGCCAAGGGACACCTCGTCCGCGAAGTCGATGCCCTGGGCGGCATAATGGGCGAGATCACCGACGCCGTCGGTATCCAGTTCCGGCTGTTAAATACTTCTCGCGGTCCGGCCGTGTGGTCGCCCCGCGCGCAGTGCGACAAGCAAGCCTATCGCCTCAAGATGCGCGAAGTTCTGGAGTCGCAGCCGAATTTGAAGATTAAGCAGGCGGAAGTGGCGGATCTGATTGTTGAAGTACCGGGTACTCAGTGCCCAGTACCCGGTGAGACCGCTGACCCGGTGCTAGGCACTCAGTACTCGGTACTGGGGGTAAAACTCCGCGACGGCCGCACGGTAAGCGCGCAAGCCGTCATCATCACCACCGGAACTTTTCTGAATGGCCTGATTCACTGCGGTGAGCAGCAGTATCCCGCGGGCCGATCCGGAGAACCGAATGCGGTTCTGCTCGGCGAAGCTTTGAAGAAACTCGGCCTGCGCGGCTGCCGCTTAAAGACCGGAACTCCGCCGCGCCTCGATGGCCGCACCATCGACTGGTCGCGCTTCACGTTGCAACCGGGCGACGCCGATCCCACCCCCTTCAGCTTTCGCACCAAGCGTGTAGCCCATCACGATTCGCAAATTCCCTGCTACATCGCATGGACCTCTCCGGAAACCCATCGCATTATCCGTGAGAACGTCCACCGCTCGCCGATGTATAGCGGGCAGATTCAATCCATCGGGCCGCGCTATTGTCCCTCGATCGAAGACAAGATCGTCAAATTTCCCGACAAGGAAATGCACCAGCTCTACCTCGAGCCGGAAGGCCTGAACACCCACGAAATCTATGTCAACGGCATGAGCACCTCTTTGCCGGTAGAGGTTCAGCTGGAAATTTTGAAATCAATCCCGGGGCTCGAAACCGCGGATATGCTGCGCCCAGGCTATGCCATCGAGTACGACTCGATCGATCCCACCGAACTCGAGCGCACATTACAAACGAAGAAGATCGCAGGCTTATTTCTCGCGGGACAAATCAATGGAACTTCCGGCTACGAAGAAGCGGCCTGCCAGGGCCTGATGGCGGGCATCAACGCCGCATTGCAAGTAAAGTCACAGCCGCCGCTGATCCTCGACCGCACCGAAGCCTACACCGCAATCCTGATCGACGACCTGATTTCGAAAGGCACAAACGAACCCTACCGCATGTTTACCTCGCGCGCAGAGTTTCGCCTGCACCTGCGCATCGATAACGCCGACCGCCGGCTGACGCCGCACGGCCGCCGCGTAGGGCTAATTTCGGATACAGCCTGGAAAGATTTTCAGGCCAAGCAAGAACGATTGGAGGATCTGAAGAAGCTGTTGGAGCGCACGCGCCTGACCATGGAAATGATCCACCAAATCCGTTGCCATTCCGATGAGCGAAGCGCAGAGGCTTGCCCTGAGCGAAGCGAAGAGGAATCTGCTGTCGCGTGCAGCGCCAAAACTGACGGCCTCGAAGCGACGGTAAGCCAAAGCTGCGCACAACTTCTGAAGCGTCCCGAAATCAGAATTGAGCAATTAGCTCCAATTCTTCGCGAGCTTAAGCCAGGATTTTTTGAACGGGAAAAGATCCGTGAAAATCCGCGCGAATCCGCGGCCAGCCTTTCTTCCGAAGTTCGCAACGAACTCAAATCGGTGGAAACGGAAATCAAGTACGAAGGCTACCTGCTGCAACAACAGCGCGCCATCGAGCGCATGAAAAAGTCGGAGCAGCGTGCCATCCCCGGCTGGTTCGATTACCGCTCGGTCAGCGGCCTCTCGCACGAAATGCAGGAGAAGCTCACCCACGTGCAGCCGCGCACCCTGGCGCAGGCCTCGCGCATCCCCGGAGTCACGCCCGCAGCGGTATCGCTGGTGAACGTCTACATTGAAATTCAGGCCAAGCGCCGCGACCAGGCTGCCGCAATCTAGAACCAGCACATGTTCGACAGCGTAAAAGGTCAATGAGCGACATGGCGATGTTTCAACAACCATGCGTGGGGTACGCCGAAGGGGCTCGGTGGAACGCCGAGCCCTTCCGCATTCGCTTGCTTACTTTGGGCTGGGATCGTCGGCCGGGTTGATGTAATTGAGTTTCACCGGCGACTGACCGTGAATCTGAATCACAGTTTCCCCGGATGCACCGGCATAGTGGTGCATGCTGGGATCCAGATAGGCAAAGCTGCCGGCAGGAAACATCATCGTCTTGCTGTCATCCCACTTATCTCCCATGCCAACTTTTAGCGTGCCCGAAATCACCGTCACGTTTTCTCGCATTGGATGGGTGTGTGGAGCGATTTTGTATCCATCCGGCATCTTCAGGCGAATGGTGTAATCTCCCGAGGTTGCCGTGGGATCGCCTTCGAGCACTGCCAGTTGTGCTCCCGCTGGGATAAAAGGCGGAGCCGGTCCCCATTTCACCTGATCTGGTGTAAAGGCGTTTTGCGCCCGCAACGGTGCGGCGAAAAACGTGCCGACCGAAAGAACAACGACGAGAAACCGCAGTTTCATCGACCCTCCTATAGGTGGACTGCCGCAGGATAGTCAGGCGCCGTCGTCTTTGCAAGAAATCATTCCCTGTTGGCGAAATCAGGCGATTACGCTCAACGGGGTGCCCAATTGTTGTTTACAGGCATTTACACCAACTGAGAGTTCGCCGCCAAATTAGCGTGATGGCGTTAAATTTCACGCTACAACTTGCTTACTCTTGCTCTTGTGCGGGGAGAGTGGTGTCGTCAACGGGAGAGTCGCGTAAATTTTCGTACCGGAACCATTGGATTCGATAACCAAATCGCCGCGCAGATGGCGCACGCGCTCGCGCATTCCTCTGATTCCCACTCCAGTGCCTTGGGACTGAATCGCAGCCAGCCGTTCCGGGGACATTCCTTTTCCTTGGTCTTCAACCTTTACCTGGACGGTGTTTTCGCCGCGCTCCACTCGAATCAGTGCAGTCTTGCTTCCCGAGTGACGATGAATGTTTGTCAAGCACTCCTGCACAAGGCGGAATATGACGAGCTCCATTTCGTATGGGAGTCTTCCAAAATTATCAGGAATCTGCAAATCAATCTCCAGACTGCTGCGCTCCGCCAGACCTTGCACGTACCAACTCAGTGCGGACGAAATACCGGTTTCATCCAGGAGCGGAGGATGCAGAAGATAGGAGGTTGTGCGTAGCTCCCGCGCCAGGTGCTGGACCAACTCTTCGGCATACTGCACGTCTGCGGCAAGAGCAGGATCTTTTTTCTTTGCTCCTTCACCGATTCGTGTAAGTTGCAGGTCGAGCGCGGTCAATGTCTGTCCGGCGCTATCGTGCAGTTCCCGCGCTATGTGCCGCCGCTCTGCATCTTGAGACTCCAGGAGCAGCCCCGAAAGGTCACGCAGTTCCAGGTTCCTCCTCTCCAGCTCCCGTGTGCGAAACTGCACCTGGGTGTCGAGTGCATCCGCCAACGTTCGATAACGTCCTTCACTCTCGCGCAACTCTCTCTCGATTTGTTTGCGTTGGGAGATGTCCCGGGCAATTTTCGACGCTCCAACAATCTTTCCACTGGCGTCCCGAATCGGTGAAATCGTCAGTGAAATATCGAGCTGAGTCTTGTCCTTGCGTACGCGAACGGTGTCGAAGTGTTCGATTGGTTCGCCTTTCTTGATTCGTTCGATAATGAGTGTCTCTTCGTGCATGCGATCGAATGGGATAACCAACGAAATGTGCTGGCCTATCGCTTCGGCAGCGGTGTAGCCGAACAAACGCTCCGCACCTGCGTTCCAACTGGTTATGACGCCCTCCAGCGTTTTGCTGACGATGGCGTCATCCGATGAGTTCACAATCGCCGCTAGCAACCCAATAGCCTTATCCGTTCGGAGCCGCAAGGCCGGCAACTCATCCAGGAGCGATTGAGTTATGGTGTCTCCAGCCAGTGGGTCATTGAGAATGCATTCCGCCAGTGCTTCATGTGTCGCCAATAGTTTCTTGATGTCATCTTCAAAGGCGATTTCAGGATGTGTTTCAGTCCAGTAGTGCGCTGCCCTGACAAAGGCTAAGAGCAAAAGCAGGTATTGAAGGAGCGACGGCCCGAACAGCCGCGCCAGTGCGTCAAGACACTGCAAATAGTCAGAGGTCTTTAAGAAGACATGCCCGGCCAACGCAAAGATGGCATCTTCCATCTGCGTGTTCGCCGCTGGCATTTCAACAATGGGCGCGGGGCAGGATGCACAGAGCGATAGACGAGATTGAAGTTCCTGTCCGCGTGGAAAGGGCCGTTGAAGGAGTTTAACGACATCTGTGACACTTTGTGCGCGCACAGTCGGATCGCCGGCGGGATGGCCAAGCCCCACCAGGAAACCAACATGACGAGCAATGCAGTAGCGGATAGCGCAGAAGCGCGACAGGTGAACGAAAAGGCGCTCCTTAAAAAGGGAAGGGAGAGGATTGTCGAGGTAGGCAGCCTGAGCGAATCCCAGCAGTTTCTCAACGATCTCGGGAGTTTCAGGTGTGAGGCGGAAGAAATTGGGAAAAACTCCGAATCGCTCCTCGACACGATTCCCCAGGTCTGTCGCGGAGTTTCCCACTGATTTCACGCCCTTTTGTCGACATTTTCGATTGTACGCCCATGCCGGGCTGACCTGGCGAAATCAGGCTGCCGCCATCCAGAACCGGCACGTGCTCAACATCGTAAGATGTCGATAAGTGAAATAGGGGTTTTCGCCAACTCGCAAAAAAATGCGCAAAGCGGCGCGAAAGGTGCGGCAATCGTCTTATGTCTTTACGCCTGAAAAAATACCAATAATGAGCAGCGTATCCGCGCCCGCATGAAATAACGCAGAACCCCAGAGCGAGCCAGTTTTCTGCATGAGATAACCCCAGATCAGGGCAAATACGAAAGTGACCACGACAAACACGAGCACATCCGCCGAATAAGTCACACCAGCATGGCCGATGGCGAATACGAACGCAGTAAGAAGGTTTGCGAGCCACGCGCCTAGCAGAGGCTCGAATTTCTTGAGGAAGAGTCCCCTCGACATCAGCTCCTCGAAAAAACCATTCGCCAGAACGAAACTCAGAATCCATGGTGTCCATTCGAGAATGCGGCTGTTGGTAATGCCCATGCTATGGGCCTCAACCAATCCGAACGATGCCATGAGCGTAAAGCCTGCCAGCCCGACAGCGAGCCCTAGTACGGGGCGGTTCCCTTTTCGAAGGTAGATGGAATCAAAATCAATCCGCAGGAGCTTGCCAACAACTATGACTGTAACAAGCAGGATGACCGCATCGGAGACCTTGATGATGGCTCTACCCGAAGGCGCCTTGGATTCCAGGCCCAGCCAGCGGCGGGGGAAATCATCCAGCAGCCACATCAAAAAGAGACCGGTGGAAACAATTACAAAGGATTTCAGCGCCGGCAGATATTCGATGAACCGTTCATTCCGGCGCGCCAGAACTGCCATCATGGAGAAGAGCAATGGAAGCCCGATGAAAGTGACAGCCTGAAACGGCTTGCTGGCGCTATTGAACGCGAAGAATGGAGGCTCGAAAAGAAGCAGGCTGCAAATCAAGAAAATAAACAATGGCAATATGCGGTCGGCAATCTTGGGACTGCGGCTTGCTTTTTCTATGTTCACCGATTTATACGCCTCAGCTTGCCAAGATTGTACCTGTCTGGCCTATATGACGAATGTTTCAACAGTGGCTACTGCGTTCCTGCTGGAAATTAACCCCGCGTTAACAATTCAGTCTCGGCGGCAAGCTAATATTTTTACCCATGCCGCAAGACGCTCTACGTATTGAAGACCAACCCGGTACGCAGCCCGGAAAGCGCATCCTGCGCCTGAATGGCGCGCTGGTGATGACCACCATGTTTGAGTTCCAGGCCATGGTTCGCGCCGATACTTCCAACTCGCTGATTATTGATTTCACGAACGTTCCTTATGTCGACTCGGCGGGAATCGGCGCACTCGTCGGAGCTTACGTCACCCGTCAGCACGGCGGGCGCAGCCTGGCTCTGGTAGGAGTGAGCGAGCGCATTCACAACGCGCTGAAGGTCACGCACGTCGAGCAGTTCTTTCGCTTCTTCGACACGGCAAGCGCGGCAGAAGCGGTGGCTTAGTTTCCCGTTCAAGCTGATGTGGCGGCGGAGAGCCTTCGCTCCTGGCTGAAAAAGCGCCTGCGTTGAGGATGACGCCTCGTTTTCTACCGCCGTTTGACTGCCCTCTTTATCCCTCCTAAGATGAATTTCTTCGCATTGGAATGATTGGACAAACCATTTCGCATTACCGCATCACCGGGCAACTGGGTAGTGGTGGTATGGGAGTGGTTTATGAGGCTGAGGATCTTGATCTTGGCCGGCGGGTTGCTCTGAAGTTTTTGCCGCCGCAGCTTTCCAGGGATCAGCGGGCGCTGGATCGTTTTCTGTTGGAAGCCCGTGCTGCTTCTTCGCTGAACCATCCCAATATCTGCACGATTTACTCGGTCGAAAAAGCTGGCGAGCAGTCGTTCATCTCCATGGAGTTGCTGGAGGGTGAGCCGCTGGATCGCCGCCTGCATACTGGGCCTTTGCCGATCGACCGGTTGCTGGAATGGGGCATTCAGCTTGCCGATGCGCTGGATGCTGCGCACGCTAAGGGAATTATTCATCGCGACATCAAGCCGGCGAATATTTTTGTTATGCAGCGTGGGCAGGTGAAGATCCTTGACTTCGGTTTGGCGAAGTTGGCGCAGGCTGAGTTAGGGACGGACACTATGGCTACGGCTGGTTCGATTGCTTCGCCGCTTACGAATCCCGGCGCGGCTGTCGGCACGGTGGCTTATATGTCGCCGGAGCAGGCGCGCGGGGAGACGCTTGATCCGCGTAGTGATTTGTTTTCGCTGGGTGTTGTGATTTACCAGATGGCTACCGGGCGCATGCCTTTTACGGGCGCTACTTCGGCGGTGATTTTCCATGCCATTCTTGAGCTTGATCCTGGGCCTGCGCTGCAATTGAATCCGTCGCTTCCGCCGAAGGTGGAGGAGATTATTGCCAAGGCTCTCGAAAAAGATCGTGATCTGCGCTATCTATCGGCGGCGGATTTGCGCGGGGATTTGAAACGACTGAAGCGGGACACGGAGTCTGGAAGGCGTGCTCCGCAAGCCGCCACCAGCGGCGGAAATCTCACAACTGTTGGCGGCTCAGGTTCGGTGATAGTTGCAGGTAGCTCACCGTCGAGCGGTTCGCAGCCTCAGGCTTCTGCTGTGAGTCAGAGTCTCTCATCCGCTTCCGCGCAGAAATCGGGATCGCGCATTCGTTTACTGGGCACGTTTGCGGCGCTCATTTTGGCTGGGCTATTGGCTTATTCCGTCTTCTTTCGAAAACACAGTCTTCCCTTTCAGGATATTTCGATCACGAAAGTGACCGATACCGGCACCGAAGTCGAGGCCGCAATTTCTCCGGATGGCAAATATGTTCTCTGCATGTCGCGGAAGAATGGTTTGGCGGCTTTGTGGCTGAGGAATATTCCTACCAACAGCAATACGCAGGTGCAGCCGCCGGCCGACGTTTATTACAACGGGCTGCGGTTTTCTCCTGACGGGAATTATTTTTATTTTGTGCGCAGCGATCCGGGGAATCCCGATCTTAAATTTCTTTACCGGTCGGCGCTGCTTGGCGGGGCTCCGCAGAAGCTGGCTTCGGATGTCGATTCCAATATTACTTTTTCTCCCGACGGCCAGAAGGTCGCTTTCATTCGCAACGATAATCCGGAGCCGGGAAAATATCAGCTTATCGTTCGCCCAGTCGAAGGCGCGGACGCTGCGGAAACCGTGATTGCCGGCGGATCGGCAGCCGAGGGAATTTCCGCGCCCGCGTGGTCGCCGGACGGGAAGACAATTGTGTGCGATGGAATACAAGCCGGGTATGGAACCACCTTGATTGCATTCGAGGTTGCGGGCGGAAAGAAATTTATTTCGCTACCCAAGGGTATCCACTCTTTGCTATCGCCGACCTGGATGCCGAATGGCAGCGGGCTTCTCGGGCTGGTTCACGCCGAGCCGCTTCATCAGGCGCAAATTGGGCTCATTACTTATCCTGATGGAAAACATTTTGCGGTTACGCGCGATACGAATAGCTATTCCAGTCTCAGCCTCTCCGCGAACGGCCAGTTGATCGCCACCATCTTGAGCGAAGAGCACTGGAACCTTTTTGTTATGCCCGCTTCCGGTGGCGAAGCGCGGGCTGTGGTTCCGAGCTTCGAGACCACCAATTTCACCTGGACTGCCGACGGCCAACTGATCGACGATCAGAGAAATGTTTTGAACTACATCGATCCCGCGAGTGGGCCGAAAAGTACGATCACGCCGGAAGAAGGCCATCCGGGCGGCGATCCCGCAGCGTGCGCTGACGGCCATTCCATCGTGTTCGAGCTGCTGTATCACGGCGACAAAGAGAACGACAATGTTTTTCGCATGGATTCCTCGGGCGAAAATTTGAAGCAACTCACCACCGGAGAACATGATTATCGGCCGGTGTGCTCGGCGGATAGCCGCTGGGTTTACTACATCCAGGAAAAGGATGCAGGCAGGCTGGCGCGTGTCTCCATTGACGGCGGAGCGTCGCAGGTAATTTCAGACTTGCCGATTTCTTATAGCGGCTTTGACGTGGCTCCCGATGGCAAGTCCGCCGCTTTCGCCACGCTCGAGCACTCGGGCGAGCACAAGGAAAAACTGGCTTTGATGGCTACCGATTCCGGGCAGGCAAAGTTATTAGAGTTCGAGCGCCCGATCTTTGGGGCGTTGCGCTTTGCGCAGGATGGCAAGAGCGTGGTTTACATCACTCGCAGCAATGGCGTGGATAATTTATGGCTGCAACCGCTCGATGGTTCCAAAGGTCATGCGGTTACGAATTTCACTTCCGAGCGAATTTGGGATTTCCACTGGTCGTTCGATGGGAAGCGGTTGGCGCTGGTGCGCGGGCATACGGATTCGGACGTAGTGCTGATCAGGGACAACAAGAATTGAGTAATTGGGGAATTTGGTAATTGTGTAATTGAAAATCTAAAGCGCCGCGCCTTGGTTTTCAAATTACTCAATTACCAAATTTTTCAATTACTCAATCGTTCTCTAAATTCAAAAGGCGGCCATCTCTGGCCGCCCCTTTTCGGATTGTAAGGTGTAAAGCGGTTTATGCACCCTTCACGTTCTCGGCCTGCCAGCCCTTAGGGCCTTTGACCACGTCAAACTGCACTTGTTGACCTTCTTGCAGGCTGCGGAAGCCGCTTGCCTGAATGGCCGAGAAGTGTACAAATACGTCCTCACCGTTCTGGCGGCTGATAAAACCGAAGCCCTTGGCGTCGTTAAACCACTTTACTGTTCCTGTTTCCATATCGGTACAAATTCCTTTTGTATTGATGTAGCGCTGAAACTTGATGGGTTCTTTGCAGGCAGGTCACGCGCTGGTAAGCGGAGAAACTGGGTACTGCGAGGAACTTCAAAGTCAAACGCAGCTAAATTGTATGTGAAGCAACTCCAAATTGCTAGAAAAAATCCGGGAGCGCACTGGCAACTATCCCATTATCAATAGGATACGACGGCTATGGCTACATTTGCCCGGCAAACAGCAGTTGCCAGCCGCGCATAAAAAGGGGATCATCTAATCATGCGAGTGTATCGGTTTCTACTGCTTCTTATCGTTGCCGTGAGTCCAGCCTGGGCGGGAGTTGTCGAGGATGTCCGCGGAGCTCTCGCGCAGAACAGCTTTACTGCAGCAGATCTATATCTCAAAGCCTACCGCGGCAAAAACGGCGTCACCGGAGAGTATGTGGAAGCCTACTCCTGGTTGGCGCGCACCGCTTTAGGAAATAAGGATTACGATCAAGCCGCCAGTTATGCCAAGCAAACCGAAGCGCTCGCGCTGGAACAGCTAAAACAACGTCCCCTCGATTCCGAACCGCATTTGCCCATCGGACTGGGTGCCGCGATTGAAGTCGAGTCGCAGACCCTGGCGGCGCGCGGGCAAACCACGCAAGCCGTCGCTGTTCTGCAAAGCGCATTGAAAACCTATGGCAGCACTTCGATCCGGCCGCGTTTGCAGAAAAATCTTAACCTTCTTTCCTTCAACGGACATGCCGCACCCGCGCTTCACTCCGATCAGTTTCTTGGATCGAAGCCTCCAATCTTGGCTCAACTGAAAGGCTCGCCCGTCCTGCTCTTTTTCTGGGCGCACTGGTGCGGAGACTGCAAAGCCGAAGCTCCCATCATTACCCAACTGCGAACGGAGTTTGCTCCCAAAGGACTGACGGTCGTTGGCCCTACCCGGCTCTACGGCTATACCGCGCAGGAAGAACACGCCGCGCCCGCCGACGAGTTGAAATATATTGACGCCGTCCGCAACCGCTTCTACAGCGGCCTGCTCGACATGCCGGTACCTATCAGCAAATACAATTTCGAAGTCTACGGCGCTTCGACCACGCCAACGCTGGTGCTGCTGGATCGCGCAGGTAAAGTTGCGATGTATCATCCCGGCGCACTGCCATACGATGAGTTGAAGGCGGAGATTGAGAAGGTTGTGGCGCGGTAGTTGGAGCAGGCACCGGGCGAGTATTTAAGCAAGCCTCTAGTGGCCTCCATAGAGGTAGCCCGATGATCGTCAAAACACCGGGCGATGCCGAAGATAGTGTCTGGATCCTCACATGGCCTACCTAACTTCGGCCAGCTTCCCTGTCTTCACGTCGTAAATAAACCCGCGCACCGGAATATGCTTCGGAATCCACAGATGCGATTTCACCCGCATTACCTGCTGGCGCAGGTTCGCTTCCAGGTCATCGAAGGCATAGAAATGTGCCGGCTCGCTGGAGCTTGCGTGCATCTTTTCGGTTAGTTGCGTCCGCAATTCGTTCTCCTTCACCTTCAGCAATCCGCAGTCCGTGTGGTTAATAATGATGAACTCCTGCGTCTCCAGCAGATGATGCGAAACAATCAGCGAGCGCAGCGCGTCATCGGTGGCGATGCCGCCTGCGTTGCGGATCATATGTGCGTCGCCCGGCTTCAGCCCGAGGCAGCGCTCAAAAAGAATGCGCGAGTCCATGCAGGCCAGCACGGCCACGCGCCGCCGCGGCTTGACCGCCAAGTCCCCGAGGTTGAAGTTTTTAACAAATTCCTGATTAGCTTGGATGAGTTCGTCTGCGACCGACAATTTTTTCTACCTCGATTTCAAATGCTGCGGCCTATTCGAATTGCAGCCGCTGGTTGCATGTCCAGTGTAACCGCTACAATCGCCTCGTGAATCTTGACGACACAATTGTCGCCATCGCCACGCCGCCGGGGCGCGGCGGCATTGGCGTAGTGCGCATCGCCGGACCGCAAGCAAGGAGGATCGCGCTGCCCATGCTGCGGTTGAACCGCGAATTAGAAAGCGGACGCGCTGTTTTCGGGGAACTGGTCGAAACCACTTCCGCCTTGGCTGCAAAAAACGCGGCTAGAGCCTGCCCTGAGCCTGCCGAAGGGATGGGGCACCCATCTTCGTCATCGGCCCAACGTCTCGACGAAGTAGTGGTCACCTACTTCGCCAAACCCCACTCCTATACCACCGACGACATCATTGAAATCTCCGCCCACGGATCGCCAGTCGTTTTGCGGCACATCGTGGAGACTTGCATAGCCGCAGGGGCGCGTCTGGCCGAGCCCGGAGAGTTCACCATGCGTGCCTTCCTCAACGGACGCATCGACCTCACCCAGGCCGAAGCCGTCCGCGACCTCATCGATTCGCAAACGCTCTATCAGGCAAAAGTGGCGGCGCAGCAGCTCGAAGGCGCGCTATCCAAGCGCTTGCAGCCGGTCAAACAGAAGCTGGTCGAGTTGATTGCGGTGCTCGAAGCCGGAATCGACTTCGCCGAAGACGACATTTCCGTTCTGCCAGATCCCATAATTCTCACTCGCATCGCGGAAGTACAAAAGCCGCTCGAACAACTGGCCGCAACTTTTGCTTACGGCAAAATTGTGCACCAGGGATTAACTCTCGCCATCGTGGGCCGCCCCAACGTCGGCAAGTCGAGCCTGTTCAATCGCCTCGTCGAGAGCGAGCGGGCTATCGTTACCGCAACTCCCGGCACCACACGCGATCTCATCAGCGAAACCGTCGCCATCGGCGGGATTCCGGTCCAGTTAGTCGATACCGCGGGAATCCGGCAGGCGCTCGATGAAGCGGAATCGATTGGCATTCGCAAATCCCTGGAAGCATTGGCGGACGCTGATCTGGTTCTGGTGGTCCTCGACGCTTCGCAGCCGCTGACGGAAGAAGATGATGAATTATTACGCCAAACCGTCGGCCGCCCAGCCATCGTCGTGGAAAACAAATGCGACTTGGAAATCAAGGCCGCGAGATCTACCGTAAGCGCCGGATCGCCCGCACGCATTTACGCATCTGCCATCACCGGCGAAGGCATTGCCACGCTGAGAGCGGAAGTTCTGCGTAACATTGCCGGTGACTCCAGCACGCAATTAGAGTCGGGATTTCTGACCAATATCCGCCAGCGTTCTCTGGTGCAAGACGCAATCGCTGGGCTTGATGCCGCTAATGCCGCAGTGTCAGGCAAAGTTCCTCACGAGATGCTGTTGCTTGATCTCTACAATGCTCTGCGCGCGCTCGATGCCATCACCGGCGCCACTACTACGGACGACATACTCAACCTGATCTTCAGCAAATTCTGTATCGGAAAATAAGCGCCCTCCGGTAACCAAAAACTCAAGAAATAAAAAAGCGGCCGGATAATCCGGCCGCTCGTTGAGATTCAACCTGCTTACTTATTTAACAACCAGGGTGAGGTTCATTGTGTGAGTTAACGCGCCCGTGCCTGTTCCCGTTACCGTAACGGGATAGCTGCCGGCAGGGGTGCCCGGATTGCCGGGGTTGGTCGGGCTGGTTGAAGTAGAGCCGCTGCTGCCGCCTCCGCAACCGACCAACGTGAACATCATCACGAGCGCCAGTATGCAGAGAACAACAACCATGTAGCGGCGATTCCGCTTCGTGGCGCCCGCCACCACCAATCCGAATATGCCGAATCCATTCAGGCTGGCCAACAACATGGGCACGCCCGGCTTGGAGTTCGGGCGCTCCGGCATGTCAAGCGCTGCCGTAGCTCCGACCGTGGTAATGGTGAGCGTGGTTGCCGCCGTTCCGCTTGCCGGAGACACGAGTGAAGACGGCTTGAAGCTGCAAGTAACCGTTGCAGGCAATGTACCGCAACTGAGACTTACCGTTCCGTTGTAACCGTAGGCCGGAGTCAGCGTAATGGTGAAGCTGGCCGAAGTGCCTGGATTTACCGTCACACTCGTTGCGTTAGCCGAAAGCGCGTAGTCAGGAACTCCCGCCACCACTTGCGCCATAACTGCCGAAGTTGTGGGTACGAAGTTTCCATTTCCACTGTACTGCGCCGTGACGCTGTGCGAGCCAACAGCCAGGCTGCTGGTCGTAAACGTAGCGGCTCCGTTAGTCAGGGTTGCCGTACCGAGCGAAGTGCTTCCGTCCATGAAAGTTACTGTCCCGGTAGGAACGGCAGTTACGCCACGTACTTTGGTTGCAACCGTGGCAGTGAGAGTAACCGACTTGCCCGCGCTCGCCGGATTCAGCGACGAAGTCAGCGTGTTGGCGCTGCCGCTGTTGTTTAGCAGCACGCTCACGCCGGCAAATTTATTGTTTGCAGTCATCACATCGACTGCGCCGTCCTGGTTAATGTCGGCCAACACGATAGACAATGCGTCGCTGCCGCCGGTAAATTCAACCGGAGCATAGAACATGCCAGCGCTGTAGGCGTTCGTGCCGGTGTTGTACAGCACGCCGATCGTGCCGTATTGCGAGTTGCTGTAAACAACGTCCAGATGGCCGTCCCGATTGAGATCGATCATCTTGACATCGCCCGGAAGCGGCTGTGAAATAGCGACGTTTTGCAGCGTGGTCGCGTAAAACACCGGAGTTCCAAAGGTGCCATCGCCGTTGCCTTTTGCAACAGCCAAGCCTTCCGAAGCGGTGGCGTCATCGACTGCCACTGCCAGATCCACTTTGCCATCGCCATCCAAATCGCCCAGCGCTAAGTTGCCCAGGTAATTAAATGCGAAGGTAGTTGTGGTCGCAGGTTGGAAGGTACCGTTCGCATTTCCCAGAAGAACGGAGATCGCTCCAGTCGCTGAACGTCCGGTAACGACCAAATCCAGAACGCCGTCGCCATTCACGTCGGCCGTGGCAATTCCTTGCGCGTCCGCGGTTACGGAGTATGTGACCGGCGCGAGGAACCCACCCGTGCCATCGTTCAGCAGAATGCTGACGTTGTTATTGTTTGTATTTAACACGGCAAGGTCAGGATGGCCGTCTTTGTTGAAGTCGGCCGTAATCAGCGTGGATGCGCCATTGCTGCCGGTCGGATACGGAGCTCCCTCGTTAAAGGTGCCATTGCCGTAGCCGAGATAGACTTGCACGTCACCGGCGCCATTGTTATTGAAGTTGACCGCAGCGAAATCCAGATTGCCGTCGCCGTTGAAGTCGGCCACTACCACGCCTTCCAATCCGCCGCCCGATCCGATGTTCACTCCCGGCATCAAGCTTCCATCCGGCTTGGCCAGATAGACGGTCACGCCGATTTTCAAATCGCGGGTATTGCCGACGACGAGATCGGGATAGCCATCGCCGTTGAAATCGCCGCTGGCAATGGTGGTTGCATAAGCCCAGTTATTGTCCGAAACCGGAGCGAAGAAATCCTGCGCCGCCTGGAAAGTTCCGTCTCCATAACCTCGCAGAAAGGCGAAGCTGAAATTCTCGTCGGGAACGATGATGTCCGCGAAGCCGTCGCCGCTGAAATCCGCGACCAGGGCGGAAGTACGTGGGAAGCCGCCGGTGGAATAACCGGCCGTCGGCACATTCAACGTGCCATCGCCATTGCCCAGCAGGATGGTGACGTCGCCGCCGTTCACGTTCGAGGAGACGATATCCGGTTTGCCATCGCCGTTCACATCGGCAATCGCCACTGCCAGTGGGAATACATCGGCGTTTGTGTTCGTAACAGATTCCGTACCTACGGAGTAGTAAACTCCCGGCGCGAATGTTCCATCGCCGTTGTTGACGTAAACCGTAATGTTGCCGGGGCCAAAAATTGAAGAGGCGAGCAATGTGTTGCAATTGACGCTGACCAGATCGGGTGAACCGTTCAGGTTGCCGACCGAGTTATTGCAGATATCGTAGTTTGCATCGGGGTTCGTCAACGGGGTAGCCGTGTAACCTCCGCCGCTCTGGCCGAGGTAGATGACGTTCTGTCCCGTGGTTCCATCCACGGCGGCGAAATCCATGATGCCATCGTTATTGAAATCGGCGAACACGATGTTCGACAACGAACCGCCGGAAAGCGTAGCCGATAAAGGTGGCTCGACAAACGTGCCGTTCGAGTAGTTGAAAACCAATACGCTGGGCGGGTTCGCGCTATCAGCTTGATCGATCACCATCAGGCTGTAAACACCGTTCGCCTCAACCACGGCGCCGCCATAGACCTGGTTTGCCGAGATTGCATTCAACGTATTGCCTTGCACATTGAAGCTTCCGTTGCCGTTTCCAAACCACACTTCGAAGGTCGATGGCTTGTCAGGATGGACCACCATCAAATCTTGCGAACCGTCGCCGTTGAAGTCGCCGGCAAAAATATGGTCCGACTGGGTGCCATTCGGATTCGCAATCAGCACCGGAGCCTGGAAAGTGCCGTTGCCGTTATTCAGTACGATTGCGATGGATACTGTACCGTCTGCATTCTGTACGGGCGCGGCCATATCCATTTTGCCGTCGCCGTTAAAATCGGCGGCTACCGCCGGCCACTGCGCTCCGCCACCCGCGGAGATTTCGCCGCCACCCACGAATCCAATCGTGGTCGCCGGAAGATTACTTCCGCTCGTGTAGCGGTGAGCGTGTTGAGAGTGGGTTGTTCCTGCCCCGGCGCGGACGCTGTTCGTCTGCGCTGCCAGAGCGGCTTGCAGTGCGCTTTTCTGTTTAGCCGTTTGCACGGAGAACTGGCTGGGGATATTTTGCGATGCGAAAACCTGCAAGGGCGCCCACAGCAGAAAAACAAATATTGTGGAAAGCTTCTTCATAGACGTGTGGCACTCCATTTCATCGCCTTCGAGTAGAGGAAGTGATCGATGTTTGGTTTTTCTTCAGGCGGGGGGACACCGAAGTCCGCATTCAGTGTGCGATAAACAGGTCGATCGAGGAATAGCTCTTAAGAGGGAGGCACAAAAGTAATACGGCTACCCAAACCTTTGGGTGGGTGGTAATTCCTTGAAGAAGTTATAAGAAGCGGCTCTTTGTGTGAAGAGTACGCGAGTTACCCAGCTCAGTAAGTAACGTTACGATAGTCACGCATTGTTTCTGGATATTACAAGTAACTAACCGCTCCATATTAATGAGCGCAATAAAAACGCCGGGATTCGTTTCCGAACCCCGGCGTGTTGTTATCAGTTCGCCGCGCTGGCAGTGGCCGGAGCGGCAACGCTGTTACTGAATGTTTACAACTTTCGGCGCCGATGCGATTCCATTGGCCACGATGAAGATCGCGGTTTGGCCTGTTTCGATATTCGTAGGAACATCGAAAGAGGTGGAAACGATCGCACTTCCAGTGGCAATGCCCATCGTGCTGAAGTTGTGCGTCCGACCATAGAAAATGTGTCTGGTCTTGGCGTTTTCGAAGCGCACCAGCGGGAAGCTGGTAGCCATCTGGGCGTCGTCACCGTATGCGGTGCCGGCATCCAGTCCGTTGAACTGCGTACCCGAGACATTGTAG
>Ga0224568_1000036_pt1 | contig 45529 bp, 37 predicted proteins | sample CLU5metagenome_FD_182727 | JGI IMG/M metagenome (GOLD analysis project Ga0224568, IMG submission 182727) | Spruce litter microbial communities from Bohemian Forest, Czech Republic - CLU5 | ecosystem: Environmental > Terrestrial > Plant litter > Unclassified | place: Czech Republic: South... | reverse complement strand
CGGCTTTGGGGCGATGACGTGCGCGGATGCAAATTGGACGGTGAGGCTGAATACTGGCGAGCAGAACACTGATCTGCGTGGTTCGTACGTGCAGTTTGCCATGCAGGGATTGCGGCATCAGATGTCTCAAGGTGCTGCGAATTGGACGGTAGATCCCGGTGATCGATATACGTTTTACAAGCTCGTGGATTCGATACAACCTGCCAAGCTCGACAAAGACGGACACGAGAAAAATTTCTTCGATGGAATTGATACATCGTTGTCTGGATTAGCGGCGCGATTGGGCACGGAGGAGGCGAGGCTTCCGCAGTTGCGGGGCGAGTTGACTGAGATGGCGAGCCGGATTGCCGAGGCCAATAAAAATGCAACCGGGAACGATCCATCGGCCGCGGTGCGGCCATTGCTCGAAGCTCTTGCGCGATTGGAACATGCGGATGAATTAGTTGGCGCGGCTAACATCAGCTCGGTTGCGAAATCGGATTTGGCAGCGCGATTGAAAGAAAAGATCACGCAGGCCCAAACGGCAATCGATGACGCGCTGAACATTCGCCTTCAGGCAACGGTGGTTTCCCGGGCTGAGCCCATCGGTCCGATTGAAAAAGAAGCCGATGCCATGACGACGGTTTCGCCGGGGCAGGAATTTCTGGTTGCGGTGAATTTTCATAACGGATCGAAAGAGCGGCTGCATGTGGAAGGGCTCAAGCTGGAAGTGCCGGAGGGATGGGCGACGGTTTCGGAGAAGACGAAACCAATCGCTGTCAAGCCCGACGATAACGTTCAAGTCGTTTTTCGCCTCAGGGTGCCTAAGAGTGCGGAATACACGCGGCCGTACTGGCACCGGAACAATCCGGATACGGAGAGCGTGAACCACGTCGACAACGAGATGTATGCGACGCTGCCGTTTCCTCCGCCATTACTTCGGGCTTATGTGGAATATTCGGTTGCGGCGGCGGACAGCAAAGCTGTAAAGACGCGGATTTCGACGTCCGTGGTGACGCCGTATTTAGATGACAGCGGTAAAGAGCGGGCTCGGACTTTGGCTGTAGTGCCAAGTTTTTCGGTTGCGTTGGAGCCGGGAACGCAGGTTATTTCCGCACATAACGGATCGACTTCGACGGTGACGGTGGGGGTTACGAGCAATCTTGGCCACGATACAAAAGGAATGTTACACCTTGAGTTGCCGGCAGGATGGCGCTCGGAGCCTTCACAACAGGCGGTTGACTTTACGCACCGCGGCGAAAAACAAGATTTTCAGTTCAAGGTCATCCCTGCCGGATTGCAGGAAAGCCGGGCGCAGGTGCGTGCTGTTCTTCTGGCTGACGAGGAGAAATTCAGCGAAGGTTACACGCTGGTGACCCGCGAGGATCTGGGCAGCTTTTACTATTATCAGCCCGCGGTGCAGAAGGTGAGCATTGTCGATGTGAAAGCACCGCATGATTTGAAAGTCGGCTATATTGCGGGCGCGGGAGACGATATTCCAACGGTTTTGCAACAGGTGGGAATGAATGTAACTTTGATCCCGCCGGAAAAGCTTGCAAGTGAAGACTTGAGTGGTTACGGAACCATTGTTCTGGGAATTCGCGCCTACGATACGCAGAAAGCTGTAGCTGAGAATAATAAGAAGTTGCTCGATTTTGTTTCGGCCGGCGGCACGCTGGTCGTGCAATACAATGCCGCGGTCGGGGATTTCAATAGCGGACACTTCACGCCATATCCGGCGGAGCTTAGCCGCGCGCGTGTTTCGGTAGAAGAAGCGCCGGTGGAGATCCTTGCTCCCAATGACAGCGTTTTCCATTATCCGAATCAGATCACGGCGCGAGATTTCGATGGATGGGTGCAGGAGCGCGGGCTTTATTTCATGGATAAATGGGACGATCACTTCGAGCCGCTGCTCTCTTGCCATGACCCGGGCGAGGACGCGCAGAAGGGCGGCCTGTTGCTTGCACACTACGGCAAGGGAACGTATATCTATGCGGCGTACGCATTCTTCCGCCAGTTGCCGGCGGGGGTGCCTGGTGCGGTGCGGTTGTATGTAAATTTACTGAGTGCGGGTCATGAAAAGCAGTGATCGTTATCGGTGGTCAGGGGCCAGCAAACCTCATTCCGACTGCTGATCTCAAATTTATTCGCGAAAAGTAATAGCGTTTCGATCCGACCTACGCATGGGGTCTCCCGCAAAACCGGATAGCGATTCTCCCGGCCTGATCCGGGGCATGAGCCTATGGAGCGCGACCGCGCTGAACATGATCGATATGATCGGCGTGGGGCCGTTCATCACCATGCCGCTGGTTTTGGCGGCCATGGGCGGCCCACAGGCGTTGCTGGGATGGATAGTGGGCGCGCTGTTTGCCATATGCGACGGGCTGGGAACCGCGGAGTTGGGCGCGGCGCTGCCCGGCTCTGGCGGATCTTATACTTATTTGCGCGAGATTTATGGTCCCCATAAGTGGGGGCGGCTGATTTCTTTTTTGTTCATCTGGCAGGTTTCTTTCAGCGCTCCGCTGTCGATTGCTACTGGATGCCTCGGACTGGTGGGCTATGCCGCTTACTACTGGCCGGGGCTTCAGCATGTGTATGCGGCGCACAGCGCGGCTTTGCAAATTCCCTGGGCGGGAGCGCTACAAGTAAGCTGGGTCGTTACGCGGGGGACCGCACTGGCAATTGCCGTGTGCGCCTTCGCGGTCTTTCTGCTTTACCGGCGCATCACGGCGATTGGGCGGCTTTCGAAAATATTGTGGTTTGGCGTAATGGGGACGATTGGATGGATCATCTTCGCGGGGCTTACACACTTCAATGCGGCGCAGGCATTCGATTTTCCGCCTGGAGCGTTTACGCTTTCGCGTAATTTCTTTACCGGGCTGGGCGGAGCGCTGCTTGTGGCTACATACGATTACTGGGGCTATTACAACGTCTGCTTCCTGGGCGATGAGATAAAAGACCCAACCCGCAATATTCCGCGCGCGTTGCTGCTTTCCATTGGGCTTGTGGCGTGTCTATATCTAATGATGAACCTGTGTATTCTCGCGGTAGTGCCATGGCGGGAGATGTTGCAGGCGGGGCGAAATAACAGCGGATTGTATGTGGTGTCGCTGTTCATGCAGCGAGTGTATGGAGCCTGGGCGGCGCGCCTGGTGACGGGGTTGGTAATTGTGGCGGCATTTGCGTCCGTTTTTTCGTTGATGCTGGGATACTCGCGGGTTCCCTACGCGGCGGCGCGAGATGGAAATTATTTTCGAGTTTTCGCAAAACTGCATCCGGAACATCGCTTCCCGCATATCTCGCTGCTGGCCCTGGGAGTGGTGGCTGCCGCCTTCTGCTTCCTGCAATTGAAGGACGCGATTGCGGCATTGGTTGTAATTCGAATCGTCGTACAATTTATTGTTCAGGCCGCAGGCGTGATCGTATTGCGGGTACGGCAGCCGGATTTGCCTCGGCCGTTTCGCATGTGGCTTTATCCGCTGCCGGCGCTGATTGCGATTGCGGGATTTCTCTTTATTCTGTTCAACCGAGAGAATGCTTTACGCGAGGTGCGGTACGCGGTCGTAATCTTGTTGGTTGGGATCGTGATTTATATGATTCGGGCATGGCGGGGACGGGAATGGCCGTTTGCAACCGCGCGTTGATTACCTGGCACGGGTTGAGAACGCTGTGATGCATGCCAAGAGTTTTCGTTGTGCAAGCGAAATGCAAGGGTCCTTCGCTTTGCTCAGGATGACAAGGCAAATTTATGGAGATACGCATGAAAAACAAATTTAATATTCTGGTTTTGTTTGTAGTTGCTTTATCCGTCTTAACGGCAGACGCGCAGACCAAGAAACCGAAAGAGGAGCATCGCAGCGTCTCGCAGGTGTTGGATCACAGCATAACGAACGTTGAACGCGAGTTCAGCTCCGCTGCCGAAGCCATGCCGGAAGACAAATTCACGTTCGTACCCACCGATGGCGAGTTCAAAGGCGTGCGCAATTATGGCGACCAGATCAAGCATGTGGCCGCAGTGAACTATATGTTTGGAGCGGCGATTCTCGGCGAGAAAGTTCCTGTGGATACGGGCGATGAATCCGGGCCGGCGGCGATGAAGTCGAAGGGAGAAATTTTGAGTTATCTGAAAGATTCGTTCGCCTATGTGCACAAGGCGATTGCCACAATTACAGAGAAAAATGTGGTTGAGCCGACGAAGAGTCCGTTTGGCGAAGGGTCGGTGACACGCTTAGGTCTGGCGACCAGCGTCTCCGCGCATTGCTCCGATCATTATGGGCAGATGGTGGTGTATCTGCGCATGAATGGGATCGTGCCGCCGGCGAGCCGGTAGTGAAGTCTATTAGCGTGTCGCTACCGAGCGGCACGCTCCACGCTCCGCGATTGAGGTCAGAAGCAACTCTGCCCCGAATCCATTCTTTTGCAGATGCCCGGCGATGATTTTTTTTGCTTTCTGCGCCGAAACATCGGGATCCAGAAAAACCAGTACGGACGGCCCGGCACCGCTAAGGACCGCTCCTAACACGCCTGCGGTTCCCGCTAATTCTTGTAAGCAGGGGAGCAGAGGGCAAAGCGCAGCGCGATGCGGTTGATGAATACGGTCGTCGAGCGCGGCGGAGAGCAGATCGCGCCGGCCTTGCGTGAAGGCTGCCAGAAGCAGCATTGAGTTTTGGATATTCACTACTGCATCGGCGCGGGAATACTGATCCGGCAACACGCGGCGCGCTTCTTCGGTGGCGAGCGACTCATCTGGAATGGCCAGCAATAGCGGCCACTTCCCTTTTGGCTGGATCGATACCACAAGAGCTTCAGCTTCACCAGACATGCGAGCTACGGTGAACCCGCCCATCCAACAGGCGGAAGCGTTATCGGGGTGGTGCTCGCGGCGGGAAGCTTCGCCGATAATCTGAGAATCGGTCCAGCGCAGGCGGCCAAAATGATTCGCCAACGCTATGCCGCCCAGGCGCGCGGCGGCGGATGATCCGCATCCTTTGCCGATCGGAATATCGTTCTTGATGCGCAGCGAAAGAGGAATTACCTGCTTGCCTCGGCCCTCTAAAATTTCGCGGTAGGTTGTAAGAATGAGGTGATTCTCCACCGCTTCGCAGATATGCGTATCGCGGCCGGTGGCTCGGATCGAGAAATCGGAGGCTGGATGGGCATCGATCGTAATGTAGAGATCCATCGCCAGCGCTGCGGCGTCGAAGGCCGGCCCGAGATTGGCCGAGGTCGCGGGCAGAGCCAGGTGCAGCCGCTTTGGCGGCTGAGCTTTTTTATAAACCCTCTTATGAACTTCCTTCTTAACTTTCTTCTTACGCATTGGGTTCGGATTTTTCGGCTTGCTCCAAGGTTTTCATTATGGCATCGAGATTGGCATCGAGGCTGATGGGGGGATGGCGTAGAGGCTTTAGCGAAGCGCTGTCGTGTTCTTGAGCGCCAGAGAAGAGATCGCCGCGATGGAATTCCATGGTGTAGTCGGGATCCTTTAACAAATTGCCCGTAAGCACCAGAACAACCGTTTCTTCTTTTTTCACAAAACCGCTTTGCAGCAGCTTCTTTAATCCGGCAAGCGTGACAGCGGAGGCGGGCTCGCAGCCGATGCCTTCCGCGCCAATCTCCGCTTTCGCTTGCGCGATTTCGAGTTCGCTTACCTGATCGCAAGTGCCGCTGGTCGCCTGAATCACTTTCACAGCTTTTTCCCAGGAGGCAGGGTTGCCAATGCGAATGGCGGTGGCGCGCGTCTCAGGTTGCATACTGACCAGATGCTTGCCACCGGTTTCGTGCAATGTGCGGACCAGCGCATTGGCGCCTTCGGCTTGAATTACGGATAACTTTGGCAGGCGCGAAATCAGTTTTAGATCGAGCATTTCGAGCAACGCCTTGCCGATGGCGGAGCTGTTGCCTAAGTTCCCACCGGGCACGATGATGTGATCCGGGATTTGCCAATTGAATTGCTCGAGTAATTCGAAGGCTAGAGTTTTTTGCCCTTCCAGACGAAACGGATTGATCGAGTTCAACTGATACACCGGGGCTTGCCGGACAAGTTCTTGCAGCAGTTGAAGACACCCGTCGAAATCGGTGCGGAGTTGGCAAGTGAGCGCCCCATAGTCGAGCGCCTGCGAGAGTTTGCTCCAGGAGATTTTTCCTTCGGGAACCAGCACCAGGCTGCGCATGCCCCCGCGTGCTGCGTAGGCAGCCATGGAAGCTGATGTATTGCCGGTGGAGGCGCATGCGACCCAGCGATATCCGGCTTGTCGTGCGAAAGTGGCGGCAACGGTCATGCCTGTGTCTTTGAACGAGCCCGTCGGATTCATTCCCTGATGCTTGGCAAAGAGTTGTGAAATTCCCGTGCTTCGAGAAGTGCGAGGAAGTTCGTATAGCGGAGTATTTCCTTCGCGCAAGGTGACGACCTGGGCTTCTGAGTGCGGCGTGGGAAGAAGCTCGCGATATCGCCAGACGCCGCTGAGATCAAGAGGCGCGTTAGAAGAGCGGCGTTCGCGCCAGGTGGATTTTAGAGTGTCTGCGCGTAGAGCCCCAGACTTCCAGGAAAGATCGGTGATTTCCAGCAGGTTGCCGCATTGTGAGCAGCGAAAATTCTCTCCAGCAGCAGTTGATGTTGAGGCGCAGCCGATGCAGCGAAAAACGTACGTGGGTTTTGCCGCAGGCGGCGAACTCTGGTCTTCAGAATCCCGATTTGAGGTTGCAGTGGGCGGCATGAGGCGGGCTACTTATCGCCTCGCAGATATTTATCAGTGCGGTTGATCCAATCGGCGCGGGGAGGGGTAAAAACGTCGAGATCGACGGTATCTTCCATGGCTTCTGCTTTGTGCGGCATATTCGCAGGAATGCAAAGAACTTCTCCGGCGTGCACGATGACTTCTTTGCCGTTGATCCAGAACTTCAATGCACCATCGAGAATATAAGTGACCTGTTCGTTGTGATGGCTGTGCTCGGGCACGACACAGCCTTTTTTCAGTAGCACACGCGCCAGCATGATTTCCTGGCCTACAACGAACTGGCGCTGCAAGAGCGGATTTAACTCTTCGAGTGGAATGGTATGCCACGGAACGTATTGAGGATCGGCTTTGCTTGCGGCGTGTTTAATAACTGCGTGCCTCGCACGCGAGTGATGCGTGTTCTTTTTTATCGTCTTTATCTTTATCTTTACCGCCCGCTTCGTTGTGCGGCTTTTTGATTTCTGCCGATCTTTTTTCTTGGCCATTCGAATCTCGCCGGAATTTTATTTACCGCACTTATTTAGTGCACCCTGCCTTCGTAAAGCTTTACGGCATTATCGTGCAGGTAACCGTGCGCAAGTTCGAGAGCGCGGCTTTCACTGATTTCATTTTCCGAGATCATCTCGGCCAGCGCCGCTGCCAATGCCATGCGCGACGATTGCGCGCCCAGCCAGTAGCTCTCTTCCGCGCCCAGTACATCATTGTACGGGAAACAGTCGGTGCCGAAAGTGATCTTGTCGGGGAAGGTTTCCAGCCACATCTTCAGCGTGTCTTTGAAGGCCGAGGGATACTGCGCCAACTCTCCGAAGGAAGAATCGAGGTAGACGTTCTTCATCGCGGCCAGCCAGACGGCTTCGCGCTCCAGCGGATAGCCGCCGTGAATCATGACAAAAATCGTGCTGCGGTAGAGCGGGTCGCGGAGCACGGTTTCCAGATTCATGATGTTGCTCTGCGATAGATTGAAGTAGTCGCCGATGCCGACCGCGGTGTGAATGTGCACTGGAAGGTGCAAGCGGCCGCCTTCCTGAACCAGATAGCGGAAAATGTAGTCCTGGAAGGTGCGGTATTCCTTTTCGCTGGGAATGCCGCCGTTCGCGTAGCGCCGGTACAGGTCCGCAGCTTGGTCGTGGGTTGGATCGCCGAAGGTCGTGGGGCGGAAGTATGCCACTTCAAACTTCATGGCAATGCCACCCTTATTCCGGTTGTCTTCCAGGGTCTGACTGATAAATTTCAGGTAGCCGTCGAAGTCGGCGGGGAGCTTCGCTACTTTTTCCTGTTGCATCCAGCGGTGCAACATTTTTTCTTGCAACGGAATGTAGACGCCTTCATCCGGGTTGCGTGCGGTTTCGCGCGTATTGTCGAACGGCCACATAAAGGAATCGGCGAAAAACACCCAGGGAAAACGCTTGGTATCGAGATAGTCGGCCATCATGGCGCGGTTGGCGACGGAGCTTTCGGTGTTGATCTTGTCGAGGATCATGTCGAAATACGCCGTGCCCGCATATTGCTTCTTCATCTCTGCCTTTTTCGCAACCAACCATTTGGCATGTTCGGGCGCGAGGTCGGCGTAGGGATATCCGAATAACGCTTTAGCTGCGGCAATCAATTCGGGATTGTCGCTGCGCGTGCGCAGGGCTTGGCTGGCGTCGGGCGGTGCGGCCATGGCGTCTACATCGGGGTCGTCGGAAAATCCGGGGTGGGCGTGGTGATCGAAGGCGGGAATCTTGTCAATTTGCGGGAGCAAGCGTTGGTAGATTTGCTGCACGTCGGGACCGGGGAACGGGCGGGCTTGGGCTGCACACAGCGATGAGAATGCGGCTGTAACGGCTAAACAGAATATTGGTAAGAATTGTCGTTTCATTCTCAGTTGGCTTTCCTTTTGTGGAGGTCCCGGCTCAGGACAGGCTCGGAAGGCGCCCGTCGCCACATGGTCATTGCCACTTTGCCGCATCATCGTCCTACTGGACTTCCCTGCCATGCCGCTGAGACTTTCATAATTCTCGCGGCAGCTTCTTTCAGATTGGCTACTGAAGACGCGAAAGAGAAGCGGACAAAGCGCTTTCCTGATGGCCCAAAGGCCGCGCCGGGAATCGCACCTACGCCGGCATCTTCCAGCAGAATGCGGCAAATTTCTTCAGCGCTGATACCCGTGCCTTCAATGTCGACCCACGCGTAGAAAGCGCCTTCCGGAGCCTCGCAGCGGAAGCCCGGAATCTGATTCAGATCGTGGACGAATTGTTCGCGGCGCCGCATGAATTCGGCGAGCATGCGCGGCGTGTTGCCTTCGCGGTCGCGCAGCGCATCAATGGCGGCGTATTGTGCAAACTCAGCTACGCAGGTGTAGCTGTTGATGGCCAGCATGGCAAGCGCTTCCGCGACTTCGTGCGGCGCGACGGCGTAGCCAAGCCGCCATCCGGTCATGGCGAAGCTTTTTGAGAAGCCGTCGACGATCACGGTGCGTTCTTTCATCCCGGGGTAACGCAGCATGGACAAATATTCGCCGCTATAGAGAATGCGCGCATAAATTTCGTCGGAGAGTACCCAGAGATCGTGTTTGACGGCCAGTTCAGCAAGGCCACGCTGTACGGCATCGGTGTAGACAGTGCCGGTAGGATTTCCCGGCGAGTTGGTAATGAGCATGCGCGTGCGCGATGTGATTTTGGAAGCAATATCGTCAAGATCGGGCTGGAAATGGTTGAGCGATGACAATTCGAAAGGTACTCTCACAGCACCGAGACCAAGCGTGATCGAGGGATAGCCGGGAAAGCCGGGATCGGGATAAAGAACTTCGTCGCCCGGTTCAAGCAGGGCCATCATGGCAAAAAAGAGGATCGTTTTGCAGCCGGGCGCAATTACCATGTCGGACGAGGAAACGCTGATGTTTCGCGTGCGCTGCAAATATACGGCGATCTCTTCGCGCAGCGCTGGAAGTCCGGCTACGGCGCAGTAACGGTCTTTGCCTTCGGCGAGCGCTTTGTTGGCTGCGTCGATCACAGACTGGCCGGGATGGAAATCCGGCTCACCTAATTCGAGGTGAATGATGGAACGTCCCTGAGCTTCTAATTCTTTGGCGCGGGCGAAGACCGAGAGCGCGCCTTCGCCACTCATTACCGACATACGGGATGCTATGGATCGCATGATCCTCCAGAATCTATAAACCTTTGTACATGCCGCCATCTACAAGGACGGTTTGACCTGTGATGTAAGACGCCGCTTCCGATGCCAGCCACACGATAGTTTCGGCAACTTCACGCGGGTCGCCCAGGCGCTTGAGCGGAGCGTCGGCGGCCCAGCCGTCGAAGATTTCCTGCTGGCTATTGCCTGAGGCCGATGAGCGAGAAGCAGCTAAATCTTTCAGGCGATCAGTGGCGGTGAAGCCGGGGCCGACATTGTTTACCAGAATGCCGTCTTTGCCGAATTCGTTGGCAAGGCTTTTTACCAATCCCACAACTGCGGCACGTACCGCATTCGAGAGAACCAGATCCGCTACCGGCTGCTTGGTCGTGATTGATGTGATGGTGATGATCCGGCCCCAATGTTTGCGCTGCATGTGCGGAATCACTTCACGCGCAAAGTAGACCGTGCTAAGGAAGTTCAATTCGATCGCGCGTTGCCACTCTTCCAGGCTTGCCGCCAGAAATCCCTTGGCCGGTGGACCTCCGGCGTTGGTGACGCAGATATCGACGCCGCCAAATTTTTTCGCTACTGATGCGACAAAGTACTCAACGGCTTTTGCATCGGTAACGTCGAAAGCCTCGGCAAGAACGTCAACCTTGAACTGCTGCCGAATCTGCTCCGCGGCCGATTGCAAGGTGTGCTGGTTGCGGGCGCACATGGCGACGCGGCAGCCTTCAGCAGCGAAGGCTTCGGCCGTGGCGCGGCCGATTCCCTGGCTGGAAGCGGCCACCAGAGCGACTTTATCTTTCAATCCCAGATTCATGCAAACCCAGATCTATGAACTCAGAATTATAAATGCTGCGCAGCGGATCGCTGCGCTTGCGGGGCTTGCTTTGCGCAATTAGTCTTGAGGCTGCGAGGAAACTCATGAAACGTACACCTCACGCCGAGACTAAGGCGGTACGCGGCGAAGCCAATCTGGAAAAGAAAAACGGACCGCTGGCCACGCCGATTTACCAGACTTCTACCTTCGAAGTTACGGATAACGAAGAGCAGCTACGCACTACCGGCAGCGACAGTTATTACACACGATACGGCAATCCGACCAACACGGTTGCCGAGAAGACGGTAGCGGCGCTCGAAGGCGTAGATGCGGCGCTCACCTTCGCGTCTGGCATGGGCGCGATCACCACCACGATCATGGCTTTACTTAAAGAAGGCGATCATGTGGTGGCGCAGCGTGATATCTACGGCGGGGTCACCAAGTTTCTTTCGCAATGGCTGCCAAAGATGGGGATTGAGACGACTTTTGTAGACACGACCGACTACGAGCAACATGCGCGGGCGATTCGGCCGAACACAAAGTTGCTGTATCTGGAGTCGCCAACCAATCCACTTTTGCGCGTGGTCGACTTTAAGAAAGTTGCCGGGCTGGCAAAACAACATAAGCTGATCAGCATGATTGATGCTACGTTCGGCACGCCGGTCAACCAGCGTCCGGCGGAGTATGGAATCGATCTGGTGATGCATTCCGGGACGAAATATCTTGGCGGGCATACGGATTTGATTTGCGGCGTGGTTGCGGGGCGAAGCGAACTGATCGAGAAAATCCACGAGACTCGCACGACGCTGGGCAATTGCATGGACCCGCATGCCGCGTGGATGCTGGTGCGCGGGCTGAAAACGCTTTCGGTGCGCGTGGCACGGCAGAACGAAAATGCGCAGCGCGTGGCGGAGTTCTTGTTGGAACATGCCAAGGTGCGAAGTGTGCATTATCCATTCTTGAAAAGCCACCCACAATATGCGCTGGCACGCGAACAGATGAGCGGCGGCGGAGGGATGGTCAGCTTTGAAGTGGAAGGAAAGGGCGAAGATGCGCGGCGTGCGACCGAGGCGATGCGACTGTTCACGCTTGCACCAAGTTTGGGCGGAGTCGAGTCACTGGTTTCAATTGCGGTACTGACTTCTCACCTGACGGTCGCGCCGGAAGAACGCAGAAAAACCGGCATCACCGAACAGTTGATCCGGCTCTCGGTGGGCATTGAGAATGCTGACGATTTGATCGCCGATTTGGAACACGCGCTAGAAGCTGTGGGTACGCCGGAGCAAGTACAGGTGCGGTGAGCGGTTTAGGGCTGACCTTGAAACAAAAAATCCCGGCTGTTCTGGCCGGGATTTTTCATTTCAGTTGAAATCCTGCAGCTCAAATTCTGCGGCTCGGATCAGAATGTAAATCTCGCTCCAAACTGGAATTGGCGCGGGGTATTGATCGTGTTTATGATCAATCCGAAGGGCAGGCTCTGCTGTTGCGCGCCAATTATGCTCGGCACGCTTGGGTATCCGTATTGGGGCGTGTTCGAGATGTTATAGGACGAGACATCGAAGCGGAGCGCTCTGGTTTCTCCAAACATGAAGGTCTTGTAAATGGAGAGGTCCAAATCGCGTGCGCCGCGGGTGCGAACGTGGTCGAGGTAGGCCGGGGAAGTTCCCGGAATAAATGGGTTCATCGCGCCACCGTTTTCGGTGCCCGGAACTGCGAAGCAATTGTCGTTGAACCACACGGCCACTGTGTGCGGTGCGCCACTTGCCGGATTGCAGGTCATGTCGGCGCGCTGATTGAAGTAGGACACGGGAACTCCGGAGGTCGGCGAGGCGATCGGTACGCCAGTGCTGATATAAGCAATAGCGTTCGTAGTCCATCCACCCAGAATGGCATCGGAAACGCCGCTTAGATTCACGCCCCGGCCCTTGCCCACTGGCAGGTCATAGGACATCTCCCCGCTGAACTGATACTTGACGTCCTGCGGGCTGACCGAGTGTTCATATTGCAAATCTCTCCAATCCTGAGCTGCTCCGAGGTGAGTACCAACAAAACCCAGAGGAGGATTGCCGTCGTCGGTTAATATTTTTCCCCACGTAAACGTGGCCAGGGTGGTGAAGTGGCTGGTCAGCCTTTTTTGCACCTTGGTTTGTAGAGAGCTGTACTCGGAGTCGCCCGCTGGATATCCGTTGAGAATGACGCCGTTGCCCCCACCATAACCGCCATTGCCGAATTGTGGGAATTGCTGGAGTGTCGCCCATAGGGGAACCGTAGGCGACCCGCTGAAGTTCGGGTTCAGGCTTACTGCTCCAGTGTTCGGTACCATGCAATTCGGCGCACCCGTGATGCATAGCCCAGCGCCGTACTGCGCAATGGTGCCGAGACTAAGCTCATTAAGATCGACATTGCTAAAGGGCAGGAAAAGTCCGCGGCTACCCACATAGCCGATGGTCGCCACTACTTGATGCGGCAGTTCATACTCCACGGCGAAATTGAAGTTATAGACAGTGGGGGTACGCTGGGAACGCAGCACGGTTTCCAACGTGTCCCCAAGATTATTGGCCAAGCCAGCCGGCGGAGTGGTGAAGGTTGGTGTAACTCCGGTTGGAAATGGGTTGCTTATTGAATAAGGACCGGTAAAGACATCGGGAGTGAGCGGCGGGCTACCTGCCTGCGCACCTTGACATGCCGACGTGCCGTTGAAGACCGTATTGTTGTCTGCGTTGTAGCAAGTCGCCCCCCAAAATGTTTGGGAGGAAAATCCATCGGTATTCAAACCAGCGCTGCCGACGTTGTGCGTGCTGGGACCGTAGTAGAAGCCCGCACCGCCGCGGAGTACCAGATGGGCGACGGGTTGCCACGCCAAAGCCAAGCGTGGTCCGAAGTTGTGCAAATTCGCCGTAAACGGCGAGCGATTGCTGCTATTCGCGTAGATTTCCGCGCCGGTATAAGAGACTCCGTTAATGCTGTTGCTGATGTCCGGATTAAAGTATTCCTGGCGGTTGTAGCGTTCATTTCTTCCACCGAAAATATCCCAACGAAGGCCGGCCGTGATGGTCAGAGCCTTAGACACGTGGTAGGTGTCCTCGAAAAAAGATGCATAGTAGGGATTGGATTCGGCGGCGAAGACGTCTTTAGTGAAACTGGGGTAATTACCCCCATTGCTTTCAGTGCCGGGTTCGCTTCCCATGCCTATCAGAAGAGAGGCGAAATCGCTGCCGCCATTCACGCTCGCTACGGACTGATCGGTCGCATCGACGTTAAACCCGTATGCACCCGCCGGCGCCGGCGGCTGACCGACGTTAAGGTAGCGCTTCATCCACTCGAAGCCCACAGATATCTCGTGCTTGCCGTGAACCTTGGTGATGGTGGCATTGGCGTCGCTATTTTCGCTGGCATAAGCGAAGTTGTTGTAATCGGCGGTGCCGCCCACGCCTCCACCCACGTCGTCGAAGAGCATGAAAGGCAACTGATTGAAGACAACCTGCGAGGCCAGCGAGGAGGGAAAACCCAGACTCGAAATGTTGGTGTTGTTGTAGGCTGGATTCCCTTGAGCCTCATGGTGCCGCGTAAAGGAATAACGCAAGTTCAGAACGGTCGAGGAATTCAGGGTCAGATCGTCAGCGATGAGGATATTGCGCCCGTTGGTGGTGTTCTGGGCAAAGTCCGGATCCCATCCGCTGGGGAAAACATTGGCGGTGGAGAAGATTAATTTGTCGTAGGAGAATCGGGTGAAGATGCGCTGCCTTTCGCTCTTCGTCCAATCCAAGCGGACATCGAAGCGATGCGCATGGTAGGGATCGAGGCCCGGCACGCTGTAGTTGTTGGAAACGTCGCTCGTCGCCGAATCGCAGGTGGAAGGGTTCGGGGCATTGCATTTCGGCATCTTCGACAAGAACAGTAAGCCGATCGGATTGGGGTTGGGAATTATGTTGCCGGGAAATGCTTGCCGCGTGCCGTCGGGATTGTCGGGCTTGGTCGGATCGTAGATCACGACGGGACCCGAAGGGTTATTGAGCAGATTCGAGAAATCTCCGGTTCTTTCCGCGCTAGTGGGAACCGTATAAGTCTTGATGCCTTCAAACTGCTGCTGTTGTGTGTCCTCGTAATCGGCGAAGAAGAAGAGTTTGTCTTTCTTAATTGGGCCGCCGATTGCTGCGCCCTCTTGATAGCGATAGAACGAAGGCGGAGAGTTGCTGAGCCCATTGGAAAGTTGATAGTCCTTGTTGAAATAATCGTTGGCAGATAAAGCGTTTGGACGAAACACGCCGAAAACATCACCGTGAAATTTATTCGTGCCGGACTTGCTGACCAGGCTGATGACGCCCGCTGCGCCGCTCTGATAAGTGGCTGGCGTATTCTGGGTCTCGACACGAACTTCGTCGACACCATCTTCGGGAATATTCATGGCCGGGATGATGGCGGCAGAATTATTCTCGGCAATTCCGATCGGGCTGCCATCGAGCATGTAGTAGACCGAGCCAACGATGGCGCCGTTGATGGTAGCGGAGGAGACGTCAACTCCAGGACGCCCCACCGAAATATTCTGAACCGACTGCATGGAATCGCTCGAATTGGGCGAACCGTTGGGCGGCGTTACACCTGCGCTCAACTGCACAAGGTCGTAAACGTTGCGGTACAGCAACGGGACCCGGTCAATGGTGGTTGAGTCGATTAACTGCCCGACAGTAGAATTGCTGGGCTCGACCAGTTCAACTCCCTGGGTGACGGTGACCGTCTCCGTTATAGCGCCGACCTGGAGGGTAATATTAACCTCGCTGACCTGATCGACATTGACTGTGACTTTCTCCTGAGCGACGCTTTTAAAACCGGTCTGGCTCGCGGTAACCCGATATACGCTGGGATTGAGGGAGATGAAAGTGTAGAGTCCGGCGGAGCTGGCGACGGTGTGCTGCGTCGCTCCGGTTGCCTGGTCGAGCAGGACTACTTTTGCTCCCGCAACGACGGCTCCGGCCGGGTCGGTGACCAGGCCGCTGATGCTACCCCGGCCAGCCTGGGCGAGCGCGATAGAACCCGCGCACAGGAAAAGAATACCGACCGAAAGAAAATTGCGCACCGTCTTGACCAATGCATCTCCTCGATTCATGAACCCTCCCAAACCTGACTCGGTACCCCGATAGTGTTTATTAAATCGTATGAATAGTGCGTTTATTGGATATGTTATGTCAAGAAAAAACGGCAGCGTTCAAAGTATTCAAAAGCATTCAAAACTTGAATGCCGCCTGGTTCGGTGGATTTGCCCCTACTTAGCTAGCCTAAGTTGCGGGTGGACTCCCGCACGACCAGCTCCGGAGGCACTTTGCGGTGGTTGGCGCCGACCTCGCGCTTTTCCAGGACCGACTTGATCCCTTCAAGTACGACGCCTACGGCGTCCGCGCCCATGGCTTCCATGGGCTGGCGTACCGTGGTCAGCGGTGGCGTGTAGAGTGCCGAGGCGGCCACATCGTCGAAGCCAATCACCGAACAATCGTCGGGCACGCGCAGACGGTTTTTGCTCAAAGCGCGGATAGCCCCGAACGCGGTCATGTCGTCGAAGGCTAAAAGAGCCGTAAACTGCCGCTTCTGCTTCAGCAAATCCTCGGTCAGCTTTTGGCCCATTTCAAAACTGGAGAGAGGATCGCGCGATTCCGGCAGATCGACGATGAGCCGGGAATCGAGTTCCAGCCCGCGCTCTTTGGCGCAAGAGCGAATGCCGCGCCAGCGCGGAGAGCTATCGGCCAGAGTTTTTGGCCCGCGGATAAAGGCAATTTTGCGATGGCCTAGCGAATGCAAATGCTCCAGCGCAAGATAGCCGCCGACTTCGTTGTCGACGATCACCGAACTCATGGCGTCGCCTTTGAGTTCGCAGCCGATCAGCGCGGTGGGGATACTGCTCTTTTCGAGATCGGCCAGCAGGTTGATGTCGAGGAACAGCCAGTTGGCCAGCACTACCAGGCCTTCGATGCGGCGATCGAGCAGCATTTCGAGATAGCGTTCGAAGCGGCTGCGCTCGTTGTGAACATCGGTGAGGATCGGCAGATAGGAAGCTTGATAGAGACTGTTTTCGATGCCGCGCAGCACCAGCGTGCAGTAGGGATCGGTCATATCGAAGACCATGACGCCGACCGTGTGACTGCGCTTGCTGCGGAGCGAACGGGCAAACTGGTTGGGACGGTAGCCCAGCTTTTCCGCGGCGCGCTCGATGCGTTTTTTGGTGACGGCGGGAATGTAACGTGCCAAGGGCGCGTCGTTCAACACGATCGAAACCGTGGTCGAAGAGAAACCGCTCTCTTTGGCTACATCGCGAATCGTGACCATCTTGGCGCTGCCTTTGCGGTGCCGGACTATCTAAATTCTGAACTTCCCCTCCGCTTGAATTTATTACGGAGGTTGGCGGACACTACAGCAGAGAGTTGAGACCAGTGTCAAGAGCGTACATTCGATCGGGATTTTTGTGGCTGCTATTTATAGCGGGCGCGGCGGCATTCTTGCCGGGGCAGAATTCCTCGCCGAAGGCTTCCAGTAACCCGGCAAACCCAGCATCTACAGGCGGTTCCAAGGCGTCGGGCGATCCGGCGCAGCTTTTTCAGGCTGGCCAGGATGCACTGAATGCAAATCGATTATCCGAAGCGGAGAACGATTTTCGGGAAGTGATTGCGCTCAACCCACGGGTCGGCGGAGCCTACGCCAACCTTGGCGTGGTTTACATGCGCCGCAAACAGTGGCCGAAAGCGCTGGAGGCACTCAAGAAAGCCGGCCATCTGATGCCGGAGGTTGCGGGTATTCGCTTGAACATTGGGCTGGTTTATTTCCGGCAAAATCAATTTCTCAAAGCTATTCCAGCTTTTGAGTCGGTGGTTCGAGATCAACCCGACGCACTCCAGCCACGGCATCTGCTGGGGCTTTGTTATTTTTTCGCCGAGCGCTGGGCGGATGCTGCGCATACGTTGGAACCACTGTGGACGCAGGAGTCCACGCAGTTGAGCTATTTATATGTGCTCTCGATAGCGGCTCATCGCGCGGGCTTGAAAGAGCTTGACGAGAAGGCGACGACGCAACTGGTTAAAATCGGCGACGGCTCACCGGAATTTCATTTATTTATGGGCAAGGCGCACCTGAACCTTGACCAATACGATCTGGCGCTGGCGGATTTGCAAGCTGCGGCGCAGGCGAATCCCAAGCTTACTTTTGTCCACTTCAATCTTGGGCTTGCCTATTTAAAAAAGCAGGACTACGAGCGCGCGCGCGATGAATTTCTGGCGGATGCCGCGATCGAACCCGATCTCCCGTTCAATTACGACGAACTCGGAGACGTTTATGCGCTCCTGCAGCAGGACAGCGATGCCGAGAAAAGTTATCGCGAGGCGCTGCGGCGAGACCCATCGTTGCTCAACTCCTACTTTGGCCTGGCGAAAGCCTGCCTCCGCATGAATAAGTATAAAGAGGCTTTAAGCGCGATTGACGCGGCTGAGAAGCTTGATCCGGGGCGGACGGACATTCATTACGTGAGAGGGCAAATCCTGGTACACATGGGACGCAAAGAAGAAGGGCGCAAGGAACTGGAGACAGCCGTGCGCATCGACAACGAAAAGCGCGCGGAACGGCAGAAGCAAGTGGAGACTGGAACAGTTCCCTCGCCTGAATTGTTGCAGGACGATCAATAGCCTGCGCCTTGAGCCGTTTCCTTGTTCAGGCCAATCCCGCAGCCAGCCGGGCATCTGAGAGTTTATTGACAACGTTCTGCGTTCCATACCATACTCGCGTGCAAGCTGCGTAGGCCCGACGAAAGACCCTACGCTGGGGCGAGTGAATTTTTCAGCTAAAACTTCTCCGCCGCCGAGTATTTTTACTCCCAGTCGGGTTCACCGTGTCATCACAGGAGGATCCTCGTGTCGAAATCATCTGCCTCTCGTAAACAGAGCTACGCCTTTTATGTGCTCCCTATTGTTGCTGTGGTTGCTATTGGATTGATTGTGCTGACTCCGGCGCAACGCTGGCAAGCGCATGGAACTTCACCGCATCCTCTTGTTTCCGCTGTTTCCCCGTCGAAGGCTATCGCTCCTACGGCGCAGGATCGGCTTCGGGCCAGCTATGCAGCGCTGCCGCTTGCGTTTGAGCAGAATGTTGGCCAGACGGACAGCCAGGTGCAGTACATGGCGCGCGCCAACGGGTACAAGCTTTATTTAACCTCTTCACAGGCCATTTTCACTGTGCACAAGCGCGGTGCATATTCGGAAGTCCAGCGCATGGTGGAGGATCGGCGCATTGGTCCGGCTGCGGTCAAGAAAATGTTAAGAAGACGCGCTCAGGAAAAATCGAAAAATTTGGTAGCGGCGGTTCGCATGCAGATGCTGGGAGCGAATCCAAACACGCAACTTGCAGCGCAGGCGCCGCAAGCGGGAAAAATTAATTATTTTATCGGCAAAGATACTTCGAAGTGGCATTCGAATGTTCCACTTTTTGAGCAGGTTCGATATGAGAATCTCTATCCCGGCATCAATTTGGCTTTTCATGGGAACAACCGCCAGACTGAGTTCGATTATCTAGTTAGTCCCGGCGCGGATGCAGGTCGAATTGCCCTCGGTTTCGATGGAGCGCAAAAGGTCAGCGTGACTGCGGCTGGAGATTTGCTGCTCACGACGCAGGCGGGTCCGCTCGAAATACACAAGCCGGTTGCTTACCAGGAAAAAAACGGAATGCGCAAGGTCGTCGAGGCGGCCTTTCAAATAGATCGATCGAATCGCGTAAAGTTTGCCCTTGGCGCTTATGACCATGGCCGTGAACTGGTAATCGATCCCACGGTAACTTATTCGACCTATTTTGGTGGAGATTTTGCCGACTACGGTCTCAGCATTGCCGTCGATGCGAGCGGCAATGAATATGTGGCCGGGGCTACCGATTCCGATACGATCCCGGGCGATTCTTCGGGTACTAACGCCGCAAGCGTCGATGTTTTTGTGACCAAAATAAGCTCTGCTGGCGTGCTCCAGTTCACTACCCTTCTCGGCGGCAGTGGTCAGGATTATCCCGGCGGAATTGCGGTTGACTCCGCCGGAATTTATCTCAGCGGCACAACGGATTCCAGCGACTTTCCGGTGACCGCAGGCGTGGTGCAACCATTATTTCTGGGCGGAGTCAGCAACGGCGATAATGATGCATTTGCTGCGAACCTCGCCTTAAATGGCTCCTCCATCAATTGGGCGACTTATATTGGCGGCTCCGACAGCGACTCAGGCTATGCGGTAGCCGTTGACAGTGGCCACAACGTTTATGTGGTCGGAGAAACCTTCTCTAGCGATTTGGGTGGGGCGGTAGGCGGAGTCAATCCTTTACCCAATGGAAGCGCGGTAAATCTTGGGCTGGGAACGGGAGCCGATGACGGCTACATTGTGAAACTGAATTCCACGGGTACGGCGTATGATCTCGTCAGCTACCTGGGTGGTAGCAATGGCGACTTGGCGACTGGTGTTGCCCTCGATCCCGCGGGAAATATCTATATTTCAGGCGAAACCATCTCCACTGACCTGCCGACTACGCCTTCAAACGTGGTGCAACCTCAATGCGGGACAGACGGACAGTGCAATGCAAGCGACGGCAATGTATTTGATGATGCGTTCGTCGTTGGCATTCCGGCGGCCCTTGGCTCTTACACCTACTTGACGTACTACGGTGGAAGCAATGTCGACGATGCCCTTGGGATTGCGGTTGATTCGAATGGCGATGCTTTTATCACGGGCAATACTGCTTCGACGGATTTCAAGACCGTGGGAACCGCTTTTCAAGCTTCGCTGCAGGGCGCACAAAATGCCTTTGCAGTTGAATTAAACCCAACCGGTACGGCTGCGACCTACGGTACGTACCTTGGCGGCAACGGAACTGACTTCGGTCTCGGTATTACTCTGGATGTTTTTGGCAACGTCTATGTAACTGGCCAAACCAGTTCCTCCAACTTCCCTTTGCAAAATCCAACACAATCTGGACTTAGCGGCAACACCAACACCGATGCGTTCGTCACTGTCCTCAGCCCCAGCCAAGCTCTCGCTTTGTTTTCGACCTATTTGGGCGGGGGTGGCGATGAGGATCAATTGGGGGGAGCGGTCGCGCTCGACTCTTCCAGCAACATCTACATCACCGGGGATACGGACTCAGGAAATGGTTCTACTTCAGCCTTCCCTACCCTCAACCCGGTTACGGGAGGTTCCACTTATGGCGGCGGAACCTGTGTGAATTCTGATGGAGCAAGCGTGCCGTGCCCGGATGCCTTTATCACGGCTTACAGCACAGCCACTGTCCCCGACTTCGCCATGTCTGCCACCACTGCTACGGCAGTCAGCCCTGGTACACCGGCTACTTCCACAGTAACTTTGACGTCCCTCAATGCTTACGCTTCGCTGGTCAATCTTACTTGCGGTGTAACCGGGGGAGGCTCACCCGCTCCCACATGCAGCTTGTCACCGACTTCAGCGACGCCGGCAAATCCCGGCACCACATCCACGCTCACGATCGCCACGACCGGTTCCAGTGCTGCTCTGGCGCATCCGGCAAAATTCTTTTACGCGATGTGGTTGCCGATTACCGGCATGTCGCTCATTGGGATGGCTTTTAGCTCGGCGCGCTCGAGGCGCAAGAAACTGCTTGGTTTCCTGATGGTCTTCGTGGTGATGGCTGCTCTTTTCCTGATGCCGGCTTGCGGAGGAGGCAATAGCAGCGGCGGAGGCGGGGGTGGCGGGGGTGGGAGCACATGCAGCGGTTGCACTCCCGCGGGAAGCTATACCGTTACGGTTACAGGAGTGGGGAGCGATACGGCCAGCACAACGCATACCGCTATCGTGACTCTAACCGTCAACTAAAAAAAATGTAAGAATGCAAGGCCGTCTTTGCGGGCGGCCTTTGCTTTTTCGGCACCTGCGATTGGCGCGATGGCCCACACTAGTCTAAGATTCTTGTTTGGATTTTGTCTGACCGCTTTCTAACAAAATAATAGTGATTGGGCCAGCCGCGAGCGGTGTTCTTTCGCGCTCGGGCAGCGTTTGCGCCGTTGGAGGAATCGAAGGTAGTGAGTTCTCATCCACGCATGGTGAATTTCAGGCTGGTATTACGACCATTTGTCTTTGCGCTATTGCTTGCGCTGTTCACGGTGGCCCACGTATCCGTGGCTTACGGGCAAAGTTTTACCCTGACGCCTTCGGCGCTTTCGCCCTCGGCGGGCATCGATCCCGGTGGGAGTGCGACGGCAACGATAAGCGTTCAAGGCATCGGAGGGTTCGATAGCTCCGTCTCGTTAACCTGTACGGTCACCTCGTCCATAGTCACAACCGACGCGCCACTATGCACCATCAGCCCTTTATCGGTGATTCCTAACGCGTCTCCCGCACTCACGCTTACTACCGTAGGCTCCACGCCTTCGGGCACATACACCATTACCGTTACCGGCACCAGCGGTTCCGAAGTCGAAACTGCTCAGTTGTTCCTTAACGTGATCGATGTTGAACCGGATTACACATTAACGGTGTTACGGACCATCAGCCCGACCACGGTGAACGCTGGAAATGGCGCGGAAGCAACGATTACTGTGACCCCGCTCGGCACCTATACGGGGACGGTTACGCTCTCCTGCCTTTCGGTTACGCCTACGGTGATCGCATCTCCCATCTGTGCGTTTGACCCGCCAAGCGTGCAGATCGGCAACAGCGTCGGCACAAGCTCCGTTCTCACGGTCAGCACCTACGGGCCGACGAAGAATTCGAAGCTTTGGTCGCCGCGCAGCTTTTATGCTTTCGCTTTCATCGTTCCGGGGCTGGCGCTGGCTGGTTTGGGGATAGGGGGAAGCCGCAGGAAAAAAATGTTGTGGATTTTTATGCTGATGGCGATTGCATCGAGCCTGCTTTTCCTGCCGGCATGCGGTAATACCAGCGGGTTGAATAATAACAACAGCCTGGTGACGCCGAAAAATACTTATACGTTTACCCTTACGGGCGTGGATTCGAATGGCGTCGCACCCAGCAACTCCACCAGCAACAACAATCAGGCAACCGTTAGTCTTACGGTGAATTGAGACGCGGCTGATGTGCGCCTGGGCTTGGCGATACGGCGCGAGGGAGCGCAAAGTAATTCGGATTCATCCAGTTTCCGCTTTCGTTGGCGCATTGTTGTTTGCCACTTCTTTTAGCCCACTTGCCCACGCAGCCCCCGCCAATGCCGAAGCCCAACCTGCGGTGCGCTGGAGCGAGGACCTTCCGGGCTGCACTTTCTCCACCACACAGGATGGAAAGTATGAGTACGGTCTCTGGTCGGGAGATTTGGGCATTACGCTGGCGGTGGATGCGCGCGAGTTGCAGATCATACGGCATCGCATCGAGCCGATCTTTGGTGTGCGGTTATCGATCCGCTATCGCGGAGCAAGCCGTATTGACGTTGACCCCGGCACCTTCACGCTACAGTTTATGGATCACTTCAAGGTGATCCGGCCGTCGATCGATCCCGACGATTACACGGAAAAGATTCAGAAAGACGCGGACGATCTGGATAATGAGACCCGCCGGATCGTCGCCAAGCATCCGGAGAAGCAGGAGACGCGAGATACGCGCGAGCAGGAATATCAGAAATCGGTGAGCGAACTCATCGAATTCCTGGGCAAGAACAGCCTGCGCGAAGCGCATTTGGATCGCGGGAATTCGGAGGCAAGCGGGTGGGTATTTTTCAGCACCGACAACAAATGGATAGGCAAATGGAAGGCGCAGGAAGAGTTTGTGCTGCGCCTGCCGCTGGATGGGAAGATTTTTGAGTTCCCTTTCAAGCTTCCGCCCAAGGCGGGCGAACTGGTATTGCGCAAGCGGGAATGAGAAGCGGCGAGGCTTACAAATTCGTCAGGAAGCGGCGCGACGGTTCTGGCGGTCCATTTCTGCGGCCTGGCGTTTTACGATGTCGCGTAAAGAAACCAATCCACGCAACTGCTTGCCTTCGACAATCGGGAGATGGCGGAAGCCAAACTCTTGCATGATGAAAAGGCACTCTTCCACGGTTTCATCGATTTGAACCGAACGGGGATTCGCGGTCATCACTTCAGCTACGGTGGTATGGCCGGGCGTGCGTCCGACAGCCACGACGCGATTCATGACGTCGCGCTCGGAGAATATGCCGGCAAGTTCGCTATTGCGCAGCACGGGCACGGCACCGATGTTGTGCTCCATCATGAAGCGCGCAGCTTCGAGCACGGTGCTAGCGGCGTCGACGGAATACACTCTGCGATCTTTCACCAGCTCGCGAATCGTTGCCATAAACAACTCCCTTCAAGATTCCTGGAAGGACGGGACGAGGCAGCCCGGGCCTTAGCGACCCGGCCAATCTAAGTGGAAAATACTGTAACACAGAACGATCCGAAACACGGCTCGGAATGCTGGATTTAAGAAAAAAAGACGGCCTTTGGGAAGGCCGTTTGGTAATGCTATTGCGGAGCCAAATAAAGAAAATTATTGCAAATGATTGAGACGGACCGGCGTCGCATCGGCTGCCGTGCTATCTCCGCGGGGTTTGACGGAAACTACGAAATACTCGCGCTCTTTGCTGTCGAAGCCTTGGACTCGCAGCAGCATTTTATTTTTATCCAGACGGAACTGCGCGTATTGATCGACCGGCAGCAATACGGGATGCTTGCCGTCTTTAGGGCGAATACGGTAGAGAACCTGATCGGTCTGCACTACATATTCCTGGCAGAGCAGTTCGCGGGCCTTTCCGTTTTTCGCGTCTTTTTCGTCGGTGCCGCACTGGACTGAATCCATTTGCAACAGTTTGCCATCGACATAGGCTTTTGGCGCTTTCGCGTAAGCGGTTGCGGCTAACAGAAGCGATGCCAAGACAAGTGATTTGTTACGCATGGATCCCCTCCAATACTGCTTGTATTGTTTCTAATTTTGCGGGGAGAGGTTAGATTCCGTCGGGTATCGAACGAAGGTAACTTTCAGGCGCGTATTGAAAGGGCCGATGGAACGGCTTTTTAGCGCTCAACCATACGTTCCAGGACGGAGAAAAATTCGGGATAGGAGATCGACGCGCTTTCACTGCCGCGAATCAGCGTATCTCCGCGGGCGCGTAGAGCGGCAATGCTGAAGGCCATGGCAATGCGGTGATCGCCAAAGGAATCGAGTTCAGTGCCATGCAGCGATTGGCCGCCGGGAATCTTCAGACCATCTTCCCGCTGTTCGAGTTGCGCGCCCATGGCGGAGAGATTGGTGGCGATGGATGCGATACGATCTGATTCCTTTACGCGCAGTTCTTTTGCATCGCGCACTTCGATGCCGTCCTCGGTATAAGGGGCGATCGCGGCCAGTACAGGAATTTCGTCGATAAGTGCGGCGGTATCGGCTCCGGCGATGGTTGCGCCCTTCAGTTTTCCGCCTTCCACCTGTAAAGTGCCGACGAGTTCGCCGTTGACCTCTTCGAGTTGAGTTACAGAAATACGCAGGCCGATTTGCATCAAGATATCGAGAAGGCGGGCGCGGGTAGGGTTCATCAGCAAGTTTGTGATGGTTAGTTGAGAGCCGGGAAAAAGTGCGGCGGCACAAAGGAAGAATGCGGCGCTGGAAAGATCGCCGGGAATTAGAGCCTGAATGCCGTGCAGTTGCTGGCCCCCGCGAATGCCGACTTCATTTCCTTTGCGTTCGAGTTGTGCGCCGAATGCTTTTAACGCAACTTCTCCATGGTCGCGGGTGCGCAGTGGTTCTTCGATGCGCGTCTCGCCATCGGCCAGCAGGCCAGCGAATAGAAGGCAGGTTTTTACCTGCGCGCTGGCAACCGGCATCTTGTAGTGAATGGCTTTTAAATTTTCGCCTGTGATTCGCAGGGGGGGACGGCCATTCCGCGATTCAATTTTCGCTCCCATGGCGGTGAGCGGGGTGATGACACGTTCCATGGGGCGGCGGGAGAGAGATTCATCGCCAGCCATTTCGGCGGAAAACTTCTGCCCCGCGACGATGCCGCTTAGCATGCGGATGGTCGATCCGGAGTTGCCGCAGTCGAGCGGTTCGGTTGGCGCGTGTAAAGCCAGTCCGCTTCCCTGCACTTCAATCGCATTTTCGCCGCTATCTTTTTCTTTGCGTTCCCATTTCACTCCCAGGGAGCGCAAGCAGCCGAGCGTGCTGGCGCAGTCCGCGCCGGTGGAATAGTTTTCCAACAGCGATGGCCCTTCGGCGATTGCCGACAACATGGCGTAGCGGTGTGAGATCGATTTATCGCCGGGAAGGCTTACACTTCCTCGCAAAAAGCGCGCTGGGCGCACAACTACTTGAGATCCAGTTTTCATGCCTGAGATTTAATATAGCGGAGAGGAAGATCGGTACGGAATGGCCGCCGATTGATTTATGCCAGCGCTTTGGCTTCCGCGGTGGCTGCACGCAGCACTTCCGCGGGAATTTCTTTCAGCGCCACGCTAAACTCGAACATGGGCGTTTCCGTCCCACGGCCCCAGCGCGCAACTTCCCAGTGAGCGCGCACAAACTTCACATTCGGGTTCCCTGCCAGATCGAGTAAGAGCGGAGTTTGCCCGCGATAAAATTTTTGCGGGAAAGAACTCAGCGGTTTGGCATCCCACACGGCGCCATCGGCCGAGCCAAAGATGCTGACTTCCAGCGACTCCTGCTCGATGATGTTGGTGATGTCGAGAGTCAGCAGGCAAACATGAGCGCCGGCGTGGCTGATATCGATAGCAGCGCCGTCACCTTTTGCATTTACCGTCGTTTTTTCCGGAACCAGGAAAGTTTGGATCATAAAGTTTTCGTCATGGCGAATTCTATCAAAAGGCTTCACTCCGAGGGATGCGTGCCGGTGAAATCGGAGCAGCAGGGTTTTTCCGCGGGCTTGAATTCCATCAGCTCGATGCGGGAAAAATCGGGATCGAATACGTTGAGCTGGCGCTTGCCATCGCGACCCATCTGCGGATGCTCGCCGCCATGCACCTTCCAACCGTGAGATTCGATAAGGGCTTGCGCTTTGGTCATATCGACCACGCCCAGCGAGATGTGGTTCATTACGCCGGTCCGCTGCAAATCGGGGTGCTCGGGCTGGTTCAGCATGTATTCCAGCCAGTCGGTTCCGTCGGGAACCTGGATCGAAACCCAATCTGTCTTGTCATCCTGCATGCCGCCGTGCCAGTAGGGGCGAAATCCAAGTATCTCGCGGTAGAAGTGGTCTTCGGCTTCGCGGTTATAGACCAGAAATCCGGTATGGATCATGTGATGCGAAACGGCGGAATCGGGCGGCACAGGGGTTTTCTCGGTTTTGCTTCTTTCTACAAACTCGATGCGATGCCCCTCGGGATCGGCCACCATGAAGCTCAGGCTATGGTTGGCGCGTCCTTCGATGGCAGGGGCTTTCACTCCATTGGCGACTAGATACTTGCGCAAGGCAATGATGTTGTCGGTGGTGAAGGCCACGTGGTCCATGCGATCCGTGGCGTTGGGATCGGGAGCAGTGCTGTAACCGACCCATTGCTTGCCAACGATATACCGAACCAGGCCGCCGGGTTCCAGCGGTTCGGCGGAAACGAGGCCCAGCGTACCGTTGTAAAGGGTTTTCACTCCATCGGTCTGTGTGGTGTAGAACGAAACGTGGTCGATGCCGAGGATGTGCGGCCTTCTGGGAGGTTTACTCTGCGCGGAAGCTGCGAGCGCAAAAATGCAAATTGCGAACGCACCGATAAGCTTTTTCATGGCGCTGTCGATTGTAGCCTGAACGGCGAACGCGCAGGAGTGATTGGCTAAATTCCATCCAGAAATTGGCGCAGCAGTTTTGCAGCTTCTTCCGGTTGTTCCCAGGGTGCGTAGTGGCCCGCCTTGGGAATCACACATAGCCTGCTGTTGGCAATGTGCTGGCGCATGAGTTGGGCCTCGTTCATTCCGGTCAGGATGTCTTCGTCGCCGGTTATGAGCAACGTCGGCACGTTGATCGTCTTTAATGTGTCCATTGAGTCGGGGCGTTCGGCCATGCCGTACTGCACCAGCGCCACATCTTCGGGAGACATCTTCTGCATCATGCGCAGGGCGCCTTCAACCAAGTCTGGCCGTGCCTCACGCGTCGTTTTTCCCAGCAGGCGCGGAATCATAGTTTCGAAGAATGGCTCCGTACCATGCTCAAGAACGTCACTCGCAACATGCAGGCGGGCGGCGCGAGCTTCCGTTGAGTCGACACCGGCTTTTGTGTTGCACAATCCGAGAGCGGCTACGCGGCCGCGATATCTGCGCCAAAACTCGAACAGCGCATAGCCTCCAATTGACGCGCCGATCATGGGAGCGCGGCCGACATCGGCATCGTCCATCACGCGCGCAATATCGATCGCGTGCTTCTCCATGGTGGCTGGGCCTTCGCCGGAGCCCGAGTCTCCATGCCCGCGCAGATCGGGAAGGATAATGCGGTAGCGCGACGAAAGAGCCTCGGCTACCGGCAGCCAAAATTCATGATTTGCGGGAAAGGGATGTAAAAGAATTGCGGGAGGGCCTTCGCCTACTACGCGGTAGACGATTTCGGCGTCACCGCTTTTGATTTGGCGCAGTTCCATTCCGGTTGTGGGGAAGTTCGCGAGTCTTCGAATTCGCAGTTCTAGGGATTTGTAACGCGCTGCGCGCCGACTGGTGCGGCCAACAGTAGCGGTTCTTCCGGCATAACAATCCATGCTATCGGATAAGAGATCAGACCTATGCCGGTCATAAACGAGGTGATCAGCCAAACCAGGCGCACGGCGGTCACATCGATGTCAAAATATTCGGCGAAGCCGAGGCAGACGCCGGCAATCTTCCGTCCCTGGCGCGGCCTTACCAACCGCTTGCGAGCCACTGACGCACCGACGCGAACGCCGCAATAGGCGCAAACCGCTGCATCGTCTTGAATCACCTTGCCGCAATAGTTGCAGTACATAACTGCCTCCTACAAGACAATACGCAATTGTAAGCGGAAAAGTTTCCTATAACTAGCGGTACGATTGGTGGTGCGGTGCCAACTGCCTTACTCCCGATAGGCTTCTTTAATGTGCTTTCGCGCTTCGTCGGCTAACGGCGTGCCTGCATTTTCTGCCAGGACGATTTGATACTTCTTCATGGCCAGATCGCGTTTTTGCAGCAGGTCGTACATTTCTCCGGCGGCTAAGTTGGCTTTCTGAAGAGCTTCCGGATCAGGATTGGGAGCCTGGCTTACCAGTTCAAAAGCGGCTGCGGCTCCGGAATAATCTTTTTGGCCGCGCAGCAAATCACCTAATCCCAAGGCTGCCGCTTCGTAATGCAGGCCGTCATACTTTCCTTCCCTGCCGTTTTGCCAGACCTTGCGGTAGGTGGTTGCGGCCTCCTGCATATGGCCGCCAGAGCGCAGCAGGTTGGCTTCTTCCACCGGGAACAGATAATTCTTCGGATAACGAGCGGCCAGATCCTGCATTAACGATCGAGCTTCGTCAAAACGATGTTCACGGCGCAGGAAGAGCGCCAGCACTACTTTTGCGTCAACGCTGTTTTCGCCGCTGCCGTTGGCTACTTCGTGCAGGTATTCCAGGCCTTTTTCTTTCGTTCCACTGAGTCCAGCTAGAGCGACCGCCGCTTTGACTGTCCATGGCAAGCTGCCCACGACGTAATTGTGGGTTCCAACCACCAGCTTGGCATCCAGATAGTTGGGATCTAGCTCGAGAACGCGTTCGTGATCGCGGCGTGCTCCTACCGCATTGCGCAAGGCTGAAAACCAGGCACGCTCGACCAAGGCGGTGTAGAGCGCGAATTGAGCTCGCGTCACGCCGCGGGCATAGAGTGCGTCGACATTGTTGGGATTGCTTTTGAGTTGCCGTTCTTCGAGTCCCTCAGCGCGATTGACTAAATCGTTAATTTGTTCTTTTATCTTTGGATCGGCGGGGCGGTGGGCTTGTCCGATGAAACTATCGTTGGAATATTCACCGGTATTCATTGCACCCATGCGATAGAGCTCGCGCATCAAGGTTGTAGCGAGCACGTGATTGATTGCGGCAGGATCATCGGGACGGTGATCCAGAATCTTCTGAAATTCCTGGATCGCGCGGTCGTAATCCATGTTGTAGAAGCGGTCGAAGGCGATGTCGGCTTGCGGGTCGCGGGCAGGTGTGCCATTAGGGGTTGTGGCGGGAATGCTGGAGGGTGCAACGCGCGCTTGAGCGTGGCCTAATGGCAGGCGAAAGCTCGTGAACAGCAGGATGCCAATACAAAACAATTGTCTTGCGAATTTCTGGCTCAACCGCATCCCCGCAATTTTGGCGTTGAAGTTTCTAGTTTAAACGAAGTTAGAGGCCGCTCATAAATCGGAAGTCACTACTATCCGATGCCATCGACGAACCAGCGACGTAAACCAATTAACAAAATTCGGGCATGAGTTCTGAAGTGGCAGACCTATAATCTGCGAAGTTACGAGAAGCATAAATAAAGTAACCGGGCATCTTTGACCTGAGTCTGCGAGTAATAATTTCGCAAGATTGGCAAGACCTGGGAGCATGACAATTTGCAAGTCGCTGACTCAGCGACCTGTTATTACACACTACCTTTTGGCCGTTGGGTTGCGATTGCAAAGGCAACGTTCTAGCTAGCAGTCTTTATCTCGTATGGCGGAAATCGTAGACAAAGCACCACAGGAATTCTGGAGACCACCGGCTGTTTTCGAACCCGTGGAAACCGACCGGCTTTCCTCACCGGTGCAACCGATGGCGGAGGTTTGCTCCGGCTGCAACAGTGAATTCATGATCGGCGCCAAGTTTTGCCATCGCTGTGGCCTGGTACGGCAGGCGCGAGCTCTCACGGCAACCTCCCCCGCAACGCATACCTCGGAAGTGAATAGTTTGTGGCCGCAAATTTGGGGTATGGCAAAATTGGCTAAAGCCGGTGTGGCAGATCTATGGGAGCAGATTTCCTTCCCCCAGTGGATGCGCTACCTTCACTTTCATGAGATCAAGCGCTGGGTGGGATTGCCCACGGCTTCGCTGATTGCCTTTATTGTCGGCTTAGGCTGCATGGCTGGTGTTATTGGGGTCAGTATCTTCTATAAAGCGTCGACCCTGGCAGAGTTTCAGGCTATCCAGCTATGGCGGATTGAATGGCTTTTGGGTGCTACAGCCTCGTTTGTAGCGGGAATCCTGCTTAAAAACTCTTCTGATCGCGAGTAATTTCCCACTTTTATCTGTTTAAGACTTATTTCCTGATCCCGCGGCTCGACGCTGTTGGTTCATTCGGTACAGGTGGTGAACCGGAGCTGTTCCCCGGCCTAAGGGAAAGCCAGCCGCAATCGCTGCCGTGACGTAAGTCTTCGCCAGCAAAGTTGCCTCGGCTAAACCGCGATCCTGTGCCAAATGGCATGCCATGGAAGTGGCGAAGGCGCAGCCCGTGCCATGGGTGGCATTCGAACGCACGCGCTCGGCTTTAAAGACTTCCTGTTCGACACCTTTTTTGGTGGTAAAGCTTAACAAATCGATAGCTTTTTCGAGATGCCCCCCGGTGATCACAACGGCATTGCACCCCATTTGGTGCAACTTTTCTGCGGCTGCCCGCATTTCGTCTTCGGCAGTCACTTTTAAGCCTGTCAGATAGGCGGCTTCATCTACGTTCGGGGTTAACACCGCAACCTGGGGTAAGAGCTTCTCAACCAGCAGCTTCGTGCCAGGGCTATCCAGCAAATCTGCTCCGGATGAGGACTTCAGGACGGGATCCAGAACTATATTCGGGAGCTTAGCTTTTCCGGTGCGAGACTCGAGAAATTCGGCTACCGCTCGGACCACTTTGACTGTGCCCAGCATTCCGATGTGAACGGCGGCAATAGGAAGGTCAGCGAAAAGCTCTTCTAAAGTCTCTCTTATTAGGTCTGGAGAGACCGGCTCAACACGGCGAACTCCCGTGGTCGACTGGACGGTGAGGGCGGTAACGCAGGCCACGCCATAGCAACCGTGAGCGGCAATCGTCTTAATATCGGCGGTGATGCCGGCTCCGGACGACGGGTCAAAGCCAGCGATGGTCAGTACGATTTGAGGACTTTCAGCCATAATTCGAACAGGAAAACTATTTCAAAGCCAAGCAACCTTGTACCTAAAATGCTGGCGATAAACAACTTAGAAAGATAATCGCCGCAAGTTACTGAATCTATTGAAGATGAAAATAGTTGCGGTAATACAGGCGATGGTTTATTTACTATATGGTAAACACATAAGCCTATTGTTTTGAATGCGATGATGGAAACATATCATGATTAACAACAAGTTACGTAAGATATCGATTACTAGCAGGTCACTATAGGCCAGCAACTTTCGGATTGACAAGCTCTCCCTCGACCTCTACGATTTACCTAACGTTAACGAGAAAACCTAGCTAGGACGACTTTTTGAGATGCGAGGAGCACTGAATGCGAAGACGTATAGCTCAAGGTCTGATGATCGCTTTTGTGATCGTCGGGCTGCGGGCGGCTCAGGGTCCAAACAACTCGGAGGCCAGTTCAGCCCCAAGTAGTACGGCCCAGATCAAGCCCGAAATCCGTAAACAACCTGGCAAGAATCAACCGTATCAGATCGGTACAGCCTCGTGGTATGGCGAGGATTTTGAAGGCAAGCCGACCGCCAGCGGTGAAGACTACGATATGTACGACATGACTGCGGCGCATCCGACCCTTCCTTTGGGAAGCTATGTCAGGGTGACGAACCTGCACAACGGTCGTGCGGTCGTAGTGAAAGTGAATGATAGGGGTCCGATTGTTCCCGGACGTATCATTGACCTTTCTTTCGGCGCTGCCCAGGCTTTGCAGTTCGAGCACCGCGGCCTACAAAAAGTACGTTTGGATCTGGTGAAGCCGAGAACCGATCGGAGACCGGTTTACCAAACCGTCGCCTATAACATGCCGATGGCGGAATTCCACTAAACGTTCTACACTGCTGGGGATGCAGGCCACTCTGCCCCACCCCATCCCTGGCAGCGAAGCATCCTCCGGTAGTGATCCCCGGCAAAAACTGATTGTTGCCCTGGACGTGTCCACGGCTGCGGCTGCGCAGAAAATTGTCACTGCCGTGGGCGATTCAGCCTTTACTTATAAAGTCGGGATGCAGCTTTATACCGCCGAAGGGCCGCGTTTGGTGCGAGATTTGGTGGCATCCGGCCGGCAGGTCTTTCTTGATCTGAAGTATCACGATATCCCCAATACGGTTGCGTCAGCGGTTCGCGAGGCAGCCAAGCTGGGCGTGAGTATGTTGACGGTCCATGCTTCGGGCGGCAGCAAGATGTTGCGCAGAGCTGTGGAAGCGGCGGGCTCGGTGAATTCGAGTCTCACCGTGCTGGCTGTGACCGTGCTTACCAGCTTCGACCAAAACGATCTGCACGAGATTGGCATTCGAGAAGACGAAACCGTATTGGATGAAGTTCGCCGCCTGGCAAAGATCGCGCTTAATTGTGGATGCCAAGGGATCGTAGCTTCTGCGCACGAGGCTTCCGCGTTGCGCGCAGAATTTGGGAGCAAGTTCTACGTCGTGACTCCCGGGGTGCGACCCGCGGGAGCCGACCATGGCGATCAGGCCCGGGTAGTGACGCCAGCCCAGGCAATTGCTGCCGGCGCCAGCCACATTGTTGTGGGACGACCAATCACCGAGGCTAGCGATCCGGCTGCGGCAGCAGAAGCAATCCTGAAGCAGATCGGACAATAACCAAGCCGCCGATCTCACCCCTGGCAAGATCATTTCAAAAGACTACGCAGCACTGCCACTTCTGCCGCGATGCCGGTGCGAAGGGCCGGGTCTGCATCGGGGGCAAACTGCGGAGAGTGGTTGGACGGTAGCTGAGCTCCCGAAGCTTTGGCCTGCTTAAATTTTTCTGGATCGGCTCCGCCGAGGCTGAAGTAAAAGCCGGGAATTCCCTGCTCCACGAAGAAGGCGAAATCTTCTGAAGCCGTAATCGGCTCCTCGATCCACACATTTTTCTTGCCGAGTGCAGCTTCCAAAACACCGCGCATCCGCTCTGCCAAGGCTGGATCGTTATAGACCAAATCTGTCGATTCATTATGTTCTATCAATGGCTGGCGCGGTACGCCTCCGGATTCGGCTTCAGCATTTGTAATACGTGTAATGGCTGCGAGGATTTGCTTGCGGACTTCGGGCTTATTTGTACGCACTGTCAGTCCTAATTCGGCCTGATCGGGAATGATGTTGTTTTTCGTCCCCGCGTGGATGTACCCAACTGTGATCACGGCCATTTCGCCTGGCTTTACTTCGCGCGAGACAATCGTTTGCAACGACAGGATGGTTCGCGCCGCAATCACGATGGGATCGATCGCCGTCTGAGGTGCAGAACCATGGCCGCCTTTGCCGTAAATCGTGACACGCAGCGAGTCGGCATTCGTGTTGTAGATCCCCGGAGTAATTCCAACCGTTCCGGCCGGCGAGTTATTGCCAACATGCAGCGCCACGGCTACGTCCGGCTTAGAAAATCTTTTCATGAAGCCATCGGCGAGCATGGCTTTGGCTCCCGTGATTGTTTCCTCGGCTGGTTGTCCAATCAACATCAGCGTACCGTGCCAGCTTTCTTTGCTGTGCGCCATGATCGTGGCCGTACCTATGATTGCAGCCATGTGAAGATCGTGTCCGCAGGCGTGCATGACAGGAACGTCGTGGCCGGAGTCGTCTTTGCCGTAAACGTGACTGGCGTAGGAGAGCCGGGTTTTTTCTTCCACCGGCAACGCGTCGAGTTCGGTCCGCAACATCACGGTTGGGCCTGCGCCGTTTTTCAGGATGGCGACAATACCCGTGCCACCGACGTGCTCTGTTACTTCGTATCCGAGGCTGCGCAACTGGTTCGCGAGCTTTGCCGCCGTTTGCATTTCGTGCGATGAGAGTTCTGGAGTCTGGTGCAGATCGAGATAGAGCGCATAGGCGTTGGGATAGACGGCATTCACTTCTTTGGACTCAGGCGCCTGCGCATGGGCGGATGCGGTTATCACAACGACAAGCAATAGATTGAACAGTTTCATGGTTCACGGATGATAGCGATTGTGATGAGAGCCTGCAAATAATCATTCCGCTCTATTCTTCTCAAAGGTTGCTTCAAAACGGAAAAACTATTTCGCGAAAATAAATTATTCGTGTTTTGTCTTTTTTACGCAGGTGTACAATTGCCTCAGAAAGCACTGGTTTGCGCTTCTTCGTTTGCAAGCTCGAGGTGCTAATGAACGTCCACATCAGTTACCGGCTTCACAAAACTCCCGCCCTGGAAAAAGACCTTCAACATCAAATCGAAAAACTGCGAAAACGACTACACGTTTTTCGTCCCGAACTGATCCACTTGAAAGGCATGGTGGAAGATGTTTCCCCGCGCGAAGGGGTCAGCGTGTCGCTCAACCTGCGACTGCCTTCCGGGCAGATGGCGGCGCAGACGAAGGCTTCAAGTGCTCCGGCGGCGGTGAAGAGCGCATTTGAGGACCTTCTGCAACAGCTCAATAAGCATAAGGAGTTATTGCGTGCGAGCCATAAATGGAGACGGCGGCGAAGTCCAACTTCCGAGAGACACAATGTTTCCGTACCTTTTGAGGAGACTCTGGCCGTCGTCTTTCCTGCGACGGTTTCCGCGGAAGATGTGCGCTCCTACGTCAATGCCAATCTTCCGCGCCTGGAGCGCTTTGTCGAGCGGGAAATTTATTTCCGCGAAACCGCCGAGCAGGTTACGCCCGAATCGATCTGCAAAGAAGAAGTAATTGATGAAACCATCGCGGCGGCACTGGGCGATGGGCGCGAGAAACCGGAGCGGCTGGCGCTTGAACCCTGGCTTTACCGGCTGGCGCTCGATGCACTCGATGAATTATCTCGCCCGGAGGGGAGCAACGGCTCTGCCGTGCATCTCGAGGAATCCGCTCGCCGGCAAAATGTTAAAGCCAGCGACGAACCGGAACTGCAATTCCACCAGCCCGACGAGGCAATCACGGAAGAAAATGTGATCGCCGACAATCGCGTGTCTACGCCCGAACAAATCGTTGGTTCGGATGAAATGATGCGCCTGATTGCCTCCGCTTTGCGCGATGTCATGCCTGACCACCGCGAAGCTTTTATTCTGCATGCGATCGAAGGCTTCGGGATCGACGAAGTCTCCGCCATCACCGGCATTCCGCCCGACCGGGTGCTGCATTCCATTTCTGCAGCTCGCGATCACCTGCGCAAATTGCCCCAATTTGTTGGCCAATTCAAAGGGCGATTTGCGGCAACCGGCACGGCGTAAAACCCATTCCAATTCATGAAGGAGCAGGGAGCGAATGATAACTCGCGAACAAATTCAGGAACTGGCGCAATTTGAAGACGAAGAAGGCTGCGCTCTGAGCTTTTACTTTCAACCTGCCACCCCTCGCAATAAGGCGCACAAGGAAGAAGCGATTCTGGCCAAAGATTTAACGCGTGAAGTCTTGCGCCGGTTGGAAGGCAAGAATAAGGAAAAATGTGAGTCAGCGAAGGCTGATCTAGACCGCATTGTGCGTCTCTCGCAGGATTTTCGTGGGAATGGCGCGCGGGCCAAAGTAATCTTTGCCTGCTCTGCGCAAGGTTTTTGGCGTGAGTATGATTTGCCTGGGCAACTGCGAGAGACGCAGCTTTTGGTTAACCGGCACTTTCATCTCAAGCCTATAGCGCACTTGCTGGGAGCATTTCCCAGCCTCGGAGTTATTCTCATGGATCGCCAGCGGGCGCGACTGTTTGACCTGCGCTTGGGCGAATTGAACGAGCGCGAAGGATTTTTTCATCCACTTCCACGCCGCGGCCGCAGCGACGGCTTCGCAGGCTACGATGGAGGGCACGCCGAACGCCGGGTCGCCGATGAGGCGCGGCAACATTTCAAACTTGTGTCCGAGGTGTTGAAAAGCGCTCTGGAAAAACATGCGTTTGAAAAATGGATTTTGGGTTGCCAGGACGCGATCTGGCCGCAATTCGAGGCACAGCTGCATCCCGATGTTTCGCATAAGTTGCTGGGCCGCTTTTCCGCCGAAGTTGCTCACGCCAGCGACGACCTCATTCGATCCCGCTCGGAACACATTCTTACAGAATGGCAGGATAAGAGTTGCCGTGAAGCGGTTCATGAAACCATCAGTCAGACCCGTAGCAATGGCCGGGGGGTTACAGGGTTGCGGCGTGTTTTGCGATCGCTGGAGTTAGGCGAGGTGCAGAGTTTATTGATTGGCGATGACTATGTGGCGCAAGCCGTGGAGTGCATTGGCTGCGGCCATCTCGATGCCCATCTGGTGAGTTTTTGTCCGGTTTGCGGAAGGCAAACTCGCAAGGTAGTCGATGCAGTCGAAGCGATTTTGCCCTGGGTGATCCGCCACGATATCGAACTTTTTTATGTGAAGAACAATCCTGAACTGGATGCGGTCGGTAATATTGCCGCCCTATTGCGCTTCCACTCGGATCAAGGAAAAATTCGAGCGATCACCGAGGTGCCTTCTGCGGGGATGCGGAATCGAGCCAGGCTGGTAGGGCGCTACCGCGGCAAGGCAGCGAGTTGATATTCCCGATGTAAAAAATCCTTGCATTGAGACACGAGAGAAACAAAAATCTTGTCCCGCATGATATGCTTCCCGCTTTCGCATAAGCTGGAGGAATTCATTGACTTTTTCACGCCGTACTTTTGTTAAAACTTCCGTTCTTGGGGCCGTTGCCGCCGGAGTAGTACCGCGAGGCCAAGCCGAAAGCTCACAGCCAACTCCCATTGCTCAGCCACGCGACGCGCAAACTGGCGGGCACAAACGCCCCATCATCGTCTGTGCGAACAATGGTTATGCCTACCTCGAAGGCGCCTATGCCTTCCTGAAAAGCGGCGGCGACACGCTCGATGCCGCTCTGCGCGTGGTGAAAGGCCCGGAGGACGATCCCAATGACGATTCCGTCGGCCTTGGCGGATTGCCCAACGAAGATGGCGTGGTGGAACTTGACGCCTGTTGCATGCACGGTCCTACGCGGCGTGCGGGGTCGGTGGGCGGCGTGCGCAACATTAAGAACGTGTCGCTGGTATCGAAAGCCGTGATGGAGCACACGGGACATGTGATGCTGGTGGGTGAAGGGGCTGAACGATTTGCCGTGGCACTTGGATTTCCGCGCGAAAATCTGCTCGTCGAGCGTTCCCGTAAGATCTGGCTGCTGTGGAAAGAATTCCAGTCACCCAATGACTGGTGGGGTCCCGGCCTGGCCGATCCGCACTGGCAGCCGCCGATTTCGGATGAAAAACCGCAGTCGGAACTGTGGCAGGAGGGCATCGAAAATCTGCAAGCGCGAGCTGCCGATCTTGGCATCGAAGAGGAATTTCAGCTGGCTGCCGTGCGCCGAGTTCTCTTCCCGCCTACCGGTACGATTCACTGCTCCGCGCTAAACGAAAAAGGGGAAATCTCCGGCTGCACCACAACCAGCGGCCTGGCTTTCAAACTTCCCGGACGCCTGGGCGATTCGCCCATCATCGGAGCGGGCTGCTACACCGATCAGGACATAGGATCGGCAGGCGCGACTGGCAGCGGCGAAGAAAATATCAAAGTCGCGGGAGCACACACGATCGTGGAGAACATGCGCCACGGCATGTCACCCCAAGAAGCGGGCATGGACGCGCTGAAGCGCATCGTCCGCAATTACAACGGCGACATGAATAAAATCCGTTTCCTTGACATGACCTATTACGTTCTGCGCAACGATGGCGCTTATGCCGGCGTTTCGTTGTGGGAAGGATACTCGAAGGACCGGCCGCATAAGATAGCGATTCACGATGGCACGCTACGGGCGGAAGTGACCGCAAGCCTGCTGAAAGGCTATTCGCAGGATTTCCCGCCGTTTCCCAATGTTCCCGAGGACTTGAAGAAGGGATCGGTATACGTGAAATAGCGAAGTTGGAAGCGGACAAGGAAATGCGTTCTTTATCCGGCTGAGTTAGCGATTCTGAAAATGCAGTGTGACTTCGGCCGGAATTTCGAGCGGCGTTCCGTTACAGGTCGCAGGAGTGAAGCGCCACTCGGTTGCGAGTTGGAGCGCCTCCTGATTTAGATCCTCTCGTTGAGAAACGTCGATGCTTGGTTCTCGTATGGCGCCATCAGTGCGAACCGTGACGTGAACCATGACATCCGCATTTTCGCCTCCATTGCCCGGTTTCGGTTGCGGCATAAACTTGCCAAAGGGGCGACGATAAGTGAGGCATGTTTTTCCGATCATCTTCGCTTCGGGTGGTGGAGTTAAGAAATTGCTATCGAAAGGTCCGTCGGTTGGCGCCTTGGTTTGCTCCAGCTCCATGCGTAAATCGTTTTGCTCGTAGACAATGTGAGCGGGAAGATAGCTATTTCGGTAGGGGAAAAAATCTGAATTCGTAATGGTCTCGCCATCCGCACGCACACGGGCGATCAGGCCAAGTTGCTTGTCGATACAGAGTTCGTTGGCGGCGGTCTTCTCTGCCTTGACAGTATCGAATTCAATACAACGAGCGGGACGTCCGTTAACGTCGACATTTTGTATGGAGCGGACGATGTCAGTGTCATCGAAGCGAGCTGTGTAGGGGTGGTTGAGGCGCGTCATGCGGCGGACCTCAACCGGAGCTCGGGCGCGATCGCCCACGTCGGCAACCATGCTGCCGTTGACCACTACGAGCAACCGGTAATTACCAAATTCATATTCATCGCGATAGGAGCGTGGTCCTTGAACAACGCTGGTAAAACGCCCCTCCTGCATGCCAGCGGAGGAAATCGAACGAAAGGCAATTGTTTGCTCGTAGCTATGGAAAGTTGAGAAAGAGCTGAGAGAATCAGCTCGTTCTAATAACGTTTCGGCCTCCTGGCGGAGGTGTGCATCCTGGGCAACGGAACTGGCTACTAAGCAGATGACCAACAAAACAGCGGGCGACGCATAGCGGAGGCGATTCATCAGAGCACCTCTCGTGGACGAAATCCTAACACGGGCAGAGGGCGCAATTTGCAATGAAAAGACAACTGGAGGGCGTTGATTGAAATCGGCTTTATTGTCTTTCTTTTCATTCCAATCTGCTCATGCGCGAGTTCGAACGTTCGCGACTGGGAAGCACATAAGTTTCTTCGAAGGAAATTCTAACGGCTGAAGCCGCCGCCGAAAACAAGCCATTTATCGCTGCGATAAATGGCGGCGTCGCCCAAAATCTGCGAGTGCTTAGTGGGAAACGGCCAGCCGCCCAAAAGCTGGCTTCATTGCCATGTATTTTGTGTTTGTGAGCTGGTGCAGTTTTCCTTGGCTGTCGAATGTAAACAATTGATATTCGCCAGTCCACATTTCGCAGCGTGGCCGCTCTTCACCGACGGTAATAAATTGGGTTGCCACTCGATTCAGGGCCGAAAATGCAATCAACGAGCCGTCCGTTGACCATGCGGGAAAACAGAAATCCTGCCGCTTGGAAAATACGAGACGGTGCTGCTGCGCGCCATCCGGGCCCATTAAAAACAAAGCTGGATGCTCGCCGTCGCGATCAGAGACGAACACGATCGATGCGCCGTCAGGCGCCCATGCCGGAGAAGAATCTTCACCCTTGTCTTCAGTGAGGCGGCGGACGTTCGAGCCATCAGAATTCATTACGAATATCTGAAATTTTCCCGCACGGTTGGACGCAAAAACCATCTGACGATCGTTGGGGGACCAAGCGGGAGAAAGAGCATGTTCAGTTAAGCGTTTAAGATTCGTGCCATCTGGATCCATCAGCCAAATTGCGGGATTCCGGCTGGGATTGACTTGGGAAAAAGAATAGAAAGCGATCTTCTTGCCATCATGCGACCAAACTGGACCACAGGAATCGCCGGAAGTAATTTTGGTCAAACGCTTCTGTCCTGAGCCATCGGAGTTCATCACATAAATTTGTGAATATTGATCATCACGCAATGAGCAGAAAGTAATTTTTGTTCCGTCGGGTGAGACGGAAGGATCAAAACCATTCACGTGCAGATCGGTGATACCGGAACCATCAGGATTCATATACGCAAGCAGGTTCATCTTTGCATCTGAGGTGGAGTGAAATTGCATGTTGGGATTGTCGACGGAATTGATCGCCACCGCCCCCCTAGATTGGTCGCCATTCGCTGCGGCTGTACCGCGAGTGTCTGCCGAGAGCATGCCCATGGAGGACGTCGTCGTTATTTGAGGATCTGGGCGGACGAACACAATCTTCTCAGCGGGATTACTGGATGTTTGAGAAAAACTGGCCGGTAGCGCGAAGAACAAAGAAACTGATACCACAATTCGGATGCGGCTCATTGTTTTCGTCTCCAATGGCAGAATTGGGTCTGGATCTATTGGCTGTCTGCAGAGCACATTATCATTTTTCGTGCTGGCCGTTCTCCTTTTTCTTAAAGCTTATTGTGAGCCGCACCTACATCATACGTAACCCTTTTTCTTCCAAACATTCCAATCCTCCCGTACAGCCTGCAGCATGGCCTCGGCGGCGTGGTGCAGCCACCTCCCTTTTTGTTTCTCCATGTGCCGTAGAACATTCTTTCGTGCAGATGGCGTGCCGAGATGGATGTTCGCGGTTTCCCGCCCCATGGCGTGGAGCAGCCGGAGTTCGGTATCGGGGCCGCGTAACGATGCTAGTTCGATGCGGGAGCAGTGAGGGCCGAGGCGGCGGACGATCCAGCGCCCGCGAAGTTGGACGAAGGGATCGGGACAGCGGACGGCACGATTGATAATAGTTTGATAGAGAATTTCGGCGGGGCCGGGATCTTTGGGAGCGTTGAGGCTGTCTGCCCAACATGTAGAGGACGGCACCAGCGCTTTGGCCTCGCGGGCGATGCGTCCGCCATGCCAATCGGCGAGCGCGACGTAACGGGCGTGGCCGAGGCTGCCCAGTCCGGCAACGCGATGTGTTAAACGATACTTGATGCCGGGTGCCGGCATGAGATGCTCGATGGCATCGACTGCGCTGACGGGAGCTTCTGCTTTGAGCGTGGGCATCGCATCCATTCTCTTCCAGAATCGGACCGGATCGCGCAACACGCCTTCCGCGATGCGGCGCAACCATTGGTGTTCTTCCTCTAGCACAAATGCGCGCCCTTCTTCCTTCATGCTTTCGCGATAGCCTTCGAGCAGAGTGTCGCAAATGTCTTCGCGCTTCAACGGGAGATTCCCGGCTTCTACGGCGAGATGGGCGCTGACTGCCAGGCGGACCAGGTCGATGGTGTAGGCCATGGGCCATGCTTCATCGAAATCGTTCACTCCCCAGATGAGACGGCCCTCGACGTCACGCCAGGTGCCGAAGTTCTCCACATGTAGGTCGCAAACGGCGAGCACGTGCGGTGCCTTGGCCAGATCGGGGCAGACCTCGGGCCAAAGCTGTGCCCAGCGGTAGTACGTGGCGCGAAGAAATGGAAACAGTTCGGCCTTCATCCTTTCGTGCTTGAGTTGCAGGTCTTTTTTATCGAGACGGGTACGTTGCCCGAGCCAGGTTTCGAAATTGCGCGTGGCGTTGACTACGTTCATTTGGGCAACGATAAGGCGCGGGAAAGATGAAGTCAATCCACTTAGAGGAGATTCTGCCCCGTGTCGATTCCGACACAGTGTGGATATCAGGCGTAATTCCCTTGCTGTGTTGCCATCTCTAAGAGGATTGTTTTCATCGCCTTAACGATTGGCTTCCTTACTGCAAGTCTCCCGGCAGTTTAGGAGGACATCATGCAAATGGCAATCACATTCATGGCAGTCATAGCGGGCCTGATTTTTTCGGTAGCGGTCGCGTTGCTGGCGGAAGAGTTGATCTTCGGACAGGTATTCCGGCTGTTCTTTGTCCGTCAGCCGGTAGCGGTGAAGACGGGGCAAAAGCGCTAAGGCGCAAAAAAGGAGAACGACGATGCTGGCTTTGAAGTATTTGCTGATTATGTGCGGCCTGGGAATGATTTTCGGGGCCGTATGCATTCTCACCTATGATCTTTACCGCGAGTTGTTGTATCGGCGAGCGCTGGAGACGCCGGGAGGGGCGGTGAGCGCCAGGCCGGTCGCCGTGAGATGGCGAGCTTCGCTGGCGCTGGCGATGCTGGCGTGGGGACCGCTGCTCATGGCGTTCAGCATTGTCGTGGTTCCGAGCGGCATGGCGGGGGTGCGCGTAAGCCAGACGAGCGGGACTATGCCGGGGACTTTGTATCCGGGAGCACATTTCGTCGTTCCGTTGGTGGAAGATGTCGCGCTGTTCGATACCCGGGATCAGATCTTTACCACCGGCATTTCAGAAGACGGCAAGGGCGCGGCGGCGAATGTTGCTGCGAAGTCGCAACTGCTGGATGTACAGGCGAAGGAAGGATTGACGGTGGGGCTGGCGATCACGGTGCGATACCGTCTGGATGCCAAACGATTGGATTACATTCAAGGGAATTTGCCGCGTCCGGTGGAAAAAGAAATTGTGCCTCCAACAGTGGCCAGCGTTTGGCGGGAGATTGTGCCGAACTACACGGTACGCGATGTTTTTTCAGCGAAGCGCGAGGAGGTGCGGCAACGCGCGGCGGGGCTGATCACGCAGAAGCTGGCTGGGGATGGGATCGTGGTGAAGGAAGTCATGCTGCGGGATATTCAATTGCCGCCGGAGTATGCGCAGGGATTGGAGACGCTGCTATTGAAGGAGCAGGAGAATGATCGCATGGGCGTGGAGACAGAGTTAAAAAGCAAGCAAGTGAGGATCGCGGAGCTTGAGGCGGAAGCGACGAAGGTGCAGCAGATCAAGCAGGCGGAGGGCGAGGCGCAGGTTCATGTGTTGCGGGCAAAGGGTGAGGCGGATGCGATGCAATATACGTTGCCGCTGAAACAGAAACAGATTGAACAAAGTCGTTTAGAAGCGCAGGCACGCAAGGAAGCGACGATTCAAAATGCGGAGGCGGAGGCGCAGGCCAAGGTGATCGATAGCAAGGCCGAAGGTGAGCGCCGCAAAGTGCTGGCCGATGCGGAGGCGGACCGCATTCGAGTGACGGCTGTGGCCGATGCCGAGCGGATGAAGGGCGAGGCAGCAATTTTGAAAGAGAATCCTTTGCTGATTAATAAAATCGTGGCCGAACGGCTGTCCGACAAGTTGCAGATCATGATGGTGCCGGCGGACGGGAAATTCTTTTTTACCAACGACGTGTTGCGCGGCATGAATGTGGCAAACCAGAGTGGACAGGCTGAGGCGAGGTAGGAAAAAACAGTGGCAGGGGTTAGGGATCAAGGGATCAGTAGTCAGACTTCGCTACTGGCCACTTCGTTTTTTAGCATGGAAGTTTTGTGATGGTGTTCGATGTTTTACACGATTCTTAATTCGGTGCGGCTAAAGGCGTCGTTTCTCATTCTGCTGCTCTGTTGCGCCCTGCCGAACACGATTGCGGCAAGCGATTGGCGCGCACCAGCGCAGCAGTTGGCGCGAAAAATCGTTGCCGTCACCGGACCCGGCGCGGTCGCGGTTACGTTTGAGAACCGGTCTTCTTTGCCGAAAAAAGACTTCGATGCAATTAGCGGCGCGCTGCGCGTCGAACTTGAATCTTTGGGCGTGCACTCTGTGGCTCCGGAGCAGGCTGCGGCTTCGGTTGAGGTATCACTTTCGGAGAATCCCCGCTTGAATGTCTGGGTCGCGAAGATTCATCAGGGCACGGCAGACCCCACGGTCGTGATGGTTTCCGCGCCGCGCGATGATGAACCGGGGCTGGCGCACGAGGCGCTGTCGATCAGCCTGCGTAAGATTCCTTTGTGGGCGCAGGAAGATCGCATACTCGACGTGGCTGTGCTCGAGGAGGACAGCATACCGAAACATATTGCGGTACTCGATGCGGCGAAAGTTGCCACCTATCGACAGAAAAATGGCAAGTGGCAATTGGAGGAGAGTTTGGCTATTGCGCACTCCCGGTTGTGGCCGCGGGATTTGCGAGGGCGGTTGATCCTTGCGAAGGATCATTTGTTTGATGTTTATCTTCCGGGCGTGTTCTGCAGAACTACAACCAGCACACCGCTGATGCTGAATTGCCGGGAGAGCGACGATCCATGGCCGCTTACCTCGATATCCGGTGTCCAAACATTAGGGGGATTCTATGCGGCGTCGCGAAATTTCTTTACCGGCGCCTTGACGCCGGGGGTTGGAAAGCTGACAAACGTAGGCAAGTTTTATTCGGGGGCTGCGCTGCCGCGAGGGGGTTATTCGCTATGGTTGTTTGCCGGAACCGACGGACAAATTCATCTTGTAGATGGAATCACCGAACAACCGGTGAAGCTGAACTGGGGTAGCGATCTTGTCAGCGTAAAGACAGCGTGCGGGGCGGGTTGGCAGGTGCTCGCGACGGCAGATGATGCAGATTACAGCGCAGATTCGGTGCGGGCGTATGAGATGGCGGATCGCGAGCCAGTGCCGGTGAGTGTGCCCATGGATTTCTCGGGCGAGATTACGGCGCTTTGGGCCGAGGCAAAGGGCGATAGCGCCATTGCGGTCGTTAGAAACCGGGAGACAGGAGAATATGAGGCATTTCGCCTGGCAGTGGCTTGCGGCCAGTAGCCTGTTGCTGGCGGCGTTTTCCGCCATATATACGAGCGCGGAAACACGCCCGCAATATGGCGGAACGCTACGCATTGCGGTGCGGGAGTCGATTGCGTCGCTCGATCCGGGAGATGAGACGCAGCCGGATTCGTTTGCGCGCCGGAATCTGCTGGCTTTGATCTTTGAAACTCTAGTCACGGTGGATGATCGAGGCCGAGTTCATCCCGCGCTGGCAACCGAATGGCAAGCGGCGGCGGGTGACCAGCGGTGGCAATTTTGGATTCGACGCGGGGTCAAGTTTCATGATGGGTCGGAGCTGACACCGGAGATTGCGGCCTCGGCGCTGCGAACGGCAAATCCCTCATGGAAAGTATTCTCGGAGGGGGAATTCGTGATTGTGGAACGCGATCAGGCGGATGCAGACGTAC
>Ga0224568_1000034_pt1 | contig 48095 bp, 40 predicted proteins | sample CLU5metagenome_FD_182727 | JGI IMG/M metagenome (GOLD analysis project Ga0224568, IMG submission 182727) | Spruce litter microbial communities from Bohemian Forest, Czech Republic - CLU5 | ecosystem: Environmental > Terrestrial > Plant litter > Unclassified | place: Czech Republic: South... | reverse complement strand
CTGCTCACCAGCAGCCTGACCATGCTGATCGGCGTGCGCTCGGCCCAGCAAAACAACAAATCCGGAGCCTTCCGCTGGATGATGATCACGGCCGGCCTCGGAATTCTTTTCGCGGTCCTGCATATTCGCGAATGGTTCAGTATGTTCGCTGAAGGCGCAACGCTCTTTCATAATCCGTGGGGCACGCCGCTCTTCGGAAGCGCTTTCTTCAGCATCACCGGTCTTCACCTGCTGCACGTTACCGGAGGCGTGATTGCCCTGATCGTAGTGGGCATCCGTTATCTCGGAGGCCGTTACAAAGCTGACGACCTGGAAGTAACCGGTCTTTACTGGCACTTCGTTGATCTGGTCTGGATGTTCGTAGTTCCGTTGGTTTATTTGATGAATCTGGCCCGCTAATTTCGAAGGATTTTGTAAGAGCAGAAACTAAGGAGAAAGAAATGGCAGCCGAAGCGCACCAAAGCAGTGGAATAGGAAAAGAGGTAGCCATCTACATCTGCCTGTTGGTCCTCGCCGCCGTGCAATTCGTAATCGCGCGCCAGGACATTACCGCCTCTCAAATGTTCGTGCGTATGCTGTCGGTCGCCATAGTCGAAGGCGGCCTGGCCCTACTCTTCTTTATGCACCTGTACGAGAATCGTGGCTTGATGTGGTTCGTGGTGATCTTCACCGTAGCCGTTCTGCTGGGCCTACAATATGGATGGACCGATAGCTACCGCCTGATCGATGGTGTACCGTGGGCGAAGTAAAAAATTCAGCGCTGCAATAAACGAATGAACTGGAAGTCCATTACGATTCTAACCATCGCAGCCGGAGTCATCTTCCTGCTCGCGCCGTCAGCCTTTGCTCAAAACTGCGCTCTCTGCTATACCCAAGCCGCTTCCTCGGGCGGCCGAATGATCCAGGCCTTGAAGAGCGGCATCCTGGTACTGATTGCGCCTCCAACCTTCATGACCATCGGCGCAATCGTAGTCTGCTACCGCAAACGCAACCAAACCCGCGAAGCCACCGACGACTCCCGCGATTGGTAATTCACCCGGCAGAACCGCCGTATTTCAGCTCCCTCGATTTCAGCGCCAGCCCGCGAGCCACCGATGTAAATTCATTCCCGCCGCGAATGCGCCCGCTGCCAAACCGATCCTCGAAAATCCGGCGCACCGCCGGCACAAACGAAGAGCCGCCGGTCAGAAACACCATATCCACATCCTTGCGATCCGCCCCCGAGCCGCTCAGCAACGAATCGACACATTGCGCAATTTGCCCGAGTTCCTCGGCAATCCACTCCTCGAACGAATCGCGCCGCACTGCAGTCTTCAGATCGACAGATCCATCGTCAAAGCGAAACTCCGCAGCCATGGCGTTCGACAAATCACACTTCACCTTCTGCACCGCGCGGTGCAGATAAAATCCCAGATCCTGTTTTATGAAGTGAAGGAGTTGCGCAATTTTTTCTGGCTCGAGCGATTGCGCATGCACGCTCTTCAACATGTCCAGCACCTCCTTCGAGCGTAATAACGAAAGATGATGCCAGCGCTCCAGCCGTATATAAACCCAGTTCGGAGCCGTCAGAATCTTTCCCAGCGATCGCAGCTGTGAACCCATGCCTAGCTCCGGCGAGACCACATTCCGGATGATCTTCGCATCGAAAGCATCTCCGGCGATGCCCACACCGGCGTTGCCGATGATGCCACCACCCGCGTTTCTGTTCTTTCTGCGAAAACCCGGTCCCACGCGAATCAGCGAAAAATCGCTGGTGCCGCCGCCAAAATCTCCAATCAGAATGAGTTCGTCATGATCGAGGGTCGATTCGTAATAATAAGCGGCGGCAACGGGTTCCATTTCGAACTGCACTGACTCGAAACCTGCAGACTGAAATGCCAGCTTCAGCCGCTCTTCCGCGTAGCTGTCATCTTCATTCTTGTCAGCTCCTGCAAAGTGCACCGGACGCCCGGCCACGGCAGACTTTATGCTCACCCCAAATTGTTTCTCGGCTTTTTCGCGCAGGTCTCTAAGAATCCGCGCCACCAGATCCTCAAGAGTTTGGTGCCGTCCGAAAACATCAGTACCGCGCAGGCTTCGGCTGGTAAGAAATGTTTTCAGCGACTGGATGAGCCTGCCTTTGTTGTCGGCAGCGAGATAATGTTCAATTCCCTCCGGGCCCGTCCACGATTTCAACGTTCGCGCGCCACGCTCTTTCAGCTGTTCAAGATAGAGCAGCGATCGATACGAGTCGGTAAAGTTTTCCATGTAGGGGAACCTGGCAAGCTGCACGTTCCCCGATTTGTCCGCGAGGGCAATGGAACTGTTCGTCGTGCCAAAATCTATGCCGACCGCGTTACTTTTTATAAACCACCCCGCCCTTCATCACAAATGAAACATTGCCTAAAACCGAAACATCCTGCAACGGATCTCCCGGCACAGCGACCACATCCGCAAGATATCCCTGCTCCAAAGCTCCAATCTGTCCCTCCCACCCCAACAGCTTTGCCCCATGCAACAAATCCGCCTGCAACACTGCCAGAGGTGTCATCCCATACTGCACCATCAACACAAATTCGCGCGCCTGCGTACCGTGCGGAAAAGGACCCACATCCGATCCCACCGCCATCGGTACGCCCGCCGCCACCTGGCGGCGAAAATCCTGCACCTTCACATCCAGCATCTCGCGCTCATGCGCAGCTTGCGCCGGCGACTCGGCATGATCGGCAAAATATTCGAAAATGGTAAAAGTCGGCACGGCGAAAATTTGTTTCTCGCGCATCAACCGCATGGTCTCATCGCTCAACTGATTGGCATGATCAATCGATGCCACGCCCGCCTTGGCCGCGAACAAAGTTCCCGGCTCTCCGGTTGCGTGAACCGCGACGCGCTTGCCCACACGCGCTGCTTCCTGCACCGCCGCGCTCAACTCTGCTTCCGTGTACTGATAAATCGTGGAAAACTTCCCGTCCATCACCACATCCGGGCCGGTTTCATAAATCTTGGTGAAGTCTGCCCCCTCCTTATATTGTTGGCGCATCACGGCGATCAGCTCGTCTTTATTATTCGCATAATCGGCATTGGGCAAAACGTGCTGTGCGGGATTGAACTTGATAGCATCCTCGTGCCCGCCCAAAATGTTGATCGCGTTCCCGCTCATCCGCATCCGCGGCCCCGGCGACAACCCATCATCGATTGCGTTGCGTACCGCGGTATCGGCCGATCCTGCGCCTTCTGTCCCCATGTCTCGCTCCGCCGTAAATCCCGCCATCAAATCATCGCGCGCCGCAAATAGAGCCTGAATCGTACGTTGCGGCACCGACTCCTGCACGGTCTGCAAATCCTCCGCGCCGGGATGCAAAAACAAATGCACATGCGCATCGATCAATCCGGGCAGCAGAGTGCGATCGCCGAGATCGATCACCTCCGCTCCAGCCGGATGCTTCACAGCCGTGCCTACTTCGATAATTTTCTCGCCTTGAACCAGAATTTCGGCGGGCTTCATGATTCGGCCATTTTTAATGTCGAGCATTCGCGCGGAGTGGAGAACGATTGGATGCGGAAGGTTTTGTGCGGGAGTTTGAGATAGACCGTAGGAGGAAAGGAGAATTGTGGAGAGAAGCAACAACGATAAGTCGGATTGTTTGGCCATGGTGCTGGACCTGGGAATTCGTTTTTGGCTGCTTCGACGGCGATTTAGTTTAGTTCAATGCAGATAGTCCGCGCGAAAAATATGTAGGGGCTAAAGGCCGGTTAATTTTTTGCTCGCATTCCGCGGCGATTGAGTGCCGTTCTTCCACGGCGGTTCTGTGCGGCTGGCTCTTCCGCTTTGTTTTATTTTTTCGCCGTTCTTACGATTTTGAAGCTATTTCGCTTTGGAGAAGTCTTCCACCGCGAACAACTGCCCGCTCTTCTCGACCACGCCAATCCCCACCGAATCCATGTCCGAATCCAAAATGTTCGCGCGATGCATCGGAGAGTTCAAAAATTCAGCCGCAATCGCTTCCACCTTTGCTCCCTGACAAACATTTTCGGAGAGCGAACTAAATTTCGCTCCGGCCTGCGTTACCCGCGCCGCCATGCCCGGCTCGCCGGGAAATCCATGCTGCGCGTCGCCGTGCTCGGCCATCACTCGTGCGTGTTTGCGCGCTGCCGCTGCCAGCGCATCATTCCACTTCAATCCCGGCAACCCTTGCTCTTTCCGCACCCGATTCACCGAGGCAAGCAACTCTAACTCCGCGGAACCGGCGCCGTTTTGCGCATCTGCTACAAAGCTTACCGAGATCGCGATAGCCACAACCGCCAGCCAGCTCAAAATTCTCATAAGCTTCCTCACTTCGCCGGTTTTTGCTCCTCCGCAGGCGCGGGAGGTTTGGCAAACTTTCCATCATCCACCGGCACATTCTCCTTGACGTCGCTCACCTGAATCGTAAACCTTCCGCCCGGCCGCGCCAGCGTCCAGCGAAATGGAATCTTCACTCCGCCGGCGTCGCGATAATCCGCATAATCAATCTGCGTCGGCAATCTTCCCAGTGGAGTCTCGCCAAACCGCACCAGCCGCACCAGCAATCCTGACTTCTCATCGAAATAAAGCCGCAGCGGAGTCTTCCCCTCACGCCGTCCCACCACAAAATAAGTCTCAGTATCGCCAATCTTCTCCGTCCCGCGCACTTCGGCCTGGCTGAACATATCTTTCAAGTGCTCCGGAAACTGTAAATCCGCATCCATCGCCGCCGCGTCAATATCCGGGCCATGCATCTCGCGCACTGGCCGCTTCGGAGCGCCCAGCCAGCCTTCATGCCCGTCAAATGCCGTGATGCTGTCTCCATCCGGCGTATGCGTAATCGATACGCGCTTGTTTGGGCCCTTCGCATAAATATCGATCGGTATATTCCGGTCACCGAATGTAATCGTCCCCTTCATCACGCGGCTGTTGACCTTCTCCACTGCTGGCGCTCCACCTACTGCATTCAAATATTTTGCAAACAACTGTTCAGCCGCTGGCCCGGATGCGGGCTTCTCTTCATCTTCGCCCGCTTTCATGTCCTCCGATTTCGTCTCCTCCGTCATCACAACTGGCGTCGCTACCGGATCGGCACTGCCGCGGTGGCATGAGTAACAAGTCACCTCGCGATGACCGGCAAAATTATCTTTATTAATAGCGAACATCATCTCCATCATCTTGCGCGCTGTCTGCTTGGGCTTCTTGTCGTCTTTTTCGAACGCTCCCTGCACATGGCAGAACTCGCATTCTTTGCCCAAAGACGCGGTAATAAACTGCATCGCGGGAATCAACTGGTCGGCCGGAATATCCTTGAGTACCTGAATGTTTTTAAACTGCTCGGCTGCCGTTTTCGGAGCAGAAGTGCTCGCTTGAGCCGTACCACTCTGCGCCCTTGCGTGATCGATCACGAATGCAGAAACAACTAAAACCATCGCCACTCCGGACATTAATACCCAGTTTCTTCCCATGATTAATCTAGCCTCACTTGGAATCTCGAAAGTGTAGCAAATTGTTTCAGCCCCATGTCATTTCGACGAGCGAGCGAAGCGAGCAAGGCGGAATGCGCTGTTGCAGCTGAGAAGTACTCACTCATTGCTTCACAAAGAACCTCCACTTATCCATCGCAGCCGGAACCGCGACATCAAAAAATCCCACCATCATCTCCTCCGATGTCTGATCGCCCCACATCACCCACTTCTCCGGATCAGGATTATGCGGATTCTTCTTCGAATTGTCATACCAAGCCACCGCCCGCAACTTCGTACCCGCTTTTAATAGCCGCGGCTCGGCCAGCTTATAACTCAACTGCCAGTGAAAGTGATAATTCACCCGCAGCAGAGTTTCCAACGTTCCATCGTCACGCACAATGTCATATTCAAAGCGCTTTCCGCGCAAGTGCATATGCGGAAATAAACTCAGCAGCGTGCAATCGTTCGGCAGCGTACCCTGCACCTCCACACGAAAATCCTCTGCCCCCGGCGGTATCATCAGCGCATGTTGATTCAGCTGCAAAGTAATCACCCGCTGTTTTGGCGGTGATTTCGCAAATATCATCCCCGCGCTGGTTTCATCGCGAGCCGCTTCGCCGTTGGTGGTGTAGTGCATTTGAAAAACCAGATCCGATCCTGCCGGAACAAACTTCGCCATTCCATCCGCAAATTTATCCGGGGCACTCCCGGGCGCGTAAACCAGCAGCAAATCGCTGGTGGTCTCATGCGCCTGCCGCCGCTCCGCCGGATCGCTCAAGTCAGAAGCGGTAAACGCCTCGCCGACCGGAGCGTGACGCAGCCAATCTGAATCCGGAGGCCGAATATAAACGACCGCATGATGCACATGCGCGGGCGCAGAAGGCCGCACTTCCACCATCTGCACCCACCGGTCTTCGGCAAAATGCGTGGGCACGATCTCGTAGGTATATTCGACTTCGCCCCGCGCCGGGATCGGCACCGCCTTCGGCATCTTTACCACTGCATCCGGCTGCGGAATATTCCATCCGGCAGTCCACTGACGCAGCGCAGGCGCATCGCGTGCGTCGCCCGAGGGCGCACCAGCCTTATCCCACGCTGAAATCGAGGCAATCTCGTCCGCGCTTAACGAAGCATCATTGGCAAACTTCCCATACCGCGAATCCGCAAACCAGGGCGGCATCGCTTTCAACTCCACCGCAGCCGCAATCTTTCCGGACCAATGCCGGGCCTGCTCATAAGTGATCAACGGCATCGGCGCGGGCTCTCCGCTGCGGTGACAACTCTGGCAATGATTCTGCAATATCGGAAGCACGTCGTTATAAAAAGTTGGTACGGCTGAGGTTTTAGCCGGTTTGTCCGCAACACTGAAGGCCGCGCGAGTAAGAAGCAGAATCAATATTGCGGCAAAGAGAAATACAGTACACCGCGCCGCAACGCGGAAGAGCGTCGCTTGGGCAGCGCGTAGAGCGCCCACCCGTATGGGATTTAGCCCCGACAGTCGCATCGATCCAAGCCTTCTTGCTCTCCCTCGCATGGTTGTTTGTTTATCAAAATGCTACAGTAATCGCTCCATGTCCGCACCAAACTCCCTATTCGTGCGCGCCTGCAAATCCCAGCCCGTCGAGCGCACTCCCGTCTGGTTCATGCGCCAGGCTGGGCGTTACATGCCTGAATATCGGGCCGTTCGCAAACAATATTCTTTGCTGGAAATCTGCAAAAAGCCCGCGCTGGCCGCCGAAGTTACGATCACTGCCGCAGAAATTCTCCAGGTCGACGCCGCTATTATCTTCGCCGACCTCCTGCTTCCGCTGGAAGTCATGGGCCTGCCCTTCCATTTTTCCGCCGGGGAAGGCCCAGTCATCGAAAAGCCGATCCGCAACGCCGAAGATATCGCACGTCTCCGCACCGACCGTGCTGGAGAATTAAGCTACGTCTCCGAAGCTGTAAGCCTGGTTGCAAAACACTTCGCCGAAAAAATTCCCGTGATCGGCTTCTGCGGAGCGCCGTTTACTCTTGCCAGCTACATGATCGAAGGCGGCGGCTCGCGCCACTATCTTCATGCCAAAAAAATGATGTACAACTCGCCCGCCGCCTGGGACGAGTTGATGCGAAAGCTGGTTGATGTCACCACCGAATATTCTGCAGCTCAAGTCGAGGCCGGGGCCGATGTAATCCAAATCTTCGATAGCTGGGTAGGCTGCCTGAGCGTAGACGACTACCGCCGCTATGTTCTCCCGCATGTGACTGCGATGGTCAAGCTACTGCAAAAAACCGGCGCGCCCATCATTTATTTTGGCACGGACAGCGCCACGCTTCTGCCCGCCATGAATGAAACGGGAGCAGATGTTATCGGCCTGGACTGGCGTATCCCGCTCGACCAGGGCTGGAGCGCACTCAATCATCGCTGTGCGGTGCAGGGCAATTTAGATCCCGCACTGCTCTTCGCCGACTGGAAGGAATTAAAATCCCGCGCAGAAAATATCCTGTGCCAAGCCGCCGGACGCCCCGGCCACATCTTCAATCTAGGCCACGGCATCCTGCCTGAGACTCCGGTAGAAAATGTGAGGAATCTAGCACGCTTCGTGCAGGAGTATTCATTCCGGCTCCCATGACCCGCATCGCGATCATCGGCGGCGGCATCTCGGGACTCTCCGCCGCATTCACGCTGGAACAACTTCGGAGCGAAAATACTGTTGACTACACCCTGTACGAATCCTCTCGGCACCTCGGTGGCGTCCTCCGCACGGAACGCATCGACGACTGTATAATCGAAGCCGGCCCCGATTCCTTCCTCACAGAAAAAACCTGGGCAACAGATTTCTGCCGCACCCTAGGCCTCGGCGATCAACTCATCACTTCTAACGATGCCGACCGCAAAACCTACATCCTCATCAACGGCCGCCTAATCCCTATCCCTGACGGCCTCATGTTTCTGGTCCCGACAAAAATCCTGCCGACCGCCTTCTCGCCGCTTTTTTCCTGGAGCACAAAACTCCGCATGGCGCAGGAATTTTTCCATCCTCCACGAGCCGGCGACTCAGATGAAAGCGTAGCCTCGTTGGTCAATCGCCACTATGGCTCCGAAATGGTCGACCGCCTTGCCGACCCGCTGCTCTCCGGCGTCTATGGCGGAGAAGCCGCCAATCTCAGCGTCCGGGCTGTTCTCCCGCGCTTCGCCGAAATGGAGCGCACCCACGGTAGTTTAGGCCGTGCCGTGTTAGCTGCGCGGGAAAAAATTAGCCCAAATCACCAGCGACCAATATTCACCTCGCTGAAAAATGGCATGCAGCCACTCGTTGAAGCATTAATTTCTCAGCTCAACCAAGCTTCGCTGCTTGTCAATACTCCAGTGCACTCCATTCAGCGGGAAGCAAATGGTTGGACGGTTTCCACCAAATCAAGCTCCACTAACTTCGACCGCATAATCCTCGCCACCCCCGCACACATCACGGCAAAACTTCTCTCTACCCCCAGTCCAGAACTTTCCGCCGAGCTAGGTGCGATCGCTTACAGCTCTTCCATCACAGTCGGTCTGGGCTATGATCGCCAAGTCCGCCGCTCACTTCCTCCCGGCTTCGGATTTCTGGTCCCGCGCAGCGAAGGCAAGCGCTTGCTGGCCACAACCTTCGTTCACAACAAATTTCCCCATCGCGCACCCGAAGATCGCGCAGTCCTGCGCTGCGCCTTCGCGGGATCGAATGCAGAAAACATCTGGAATCTCTCCGACGACGCCATCATCAACCTCGTCCGCAATGAACTGCAGCAAATCCTCAACCTGCGCGCCGAACCTCTCTTTGCCCGAGTCTACAAATGGAAGTCAGCTATGGCGCAGTACGATGTAGGCCATCTGGAACGCCTGGATCGAATCGAACGCCTCCGCCAACAACTGCCAGGCTTGGTCCTAGCCGGCAACGGCTATCGAGGTATCGGCATTCCCGACTGCATCCGCTCCGGCCAGCAAGCTGCAAAGCAAATCCTGCATCTTTAAGTTCTGTTGTAACAGTGTGGTCGCGGGCGGCCTGCCCGCGAAATGCGAAGAGAAGATCACTGCTGAGATTGGTGGGCCCTCCAGGATTTGAACCTGGGACCAATGGATTATGAGTCCACTGCTCTAACCGCTGAGCTAAGGGCCCGAATATCAGGTAAGTGAAACATTATACGTCTATTATGCCGTAGCATCAGAAGCGTCAACGGCTACGGATTCAGCTACGGTGGCTGTTCTGGTGGCTGTTGTGCCTGCCTTCTGGTTAACTCCGTATTGCTGAGGACCGACACGGAAGCCAAACAACTCTTGCTATTCCAATCCAACGCGCCGCAACAAATCCTCGAACCGCTGATCGCCGCGCATTAGATCATAGGCGGGATCGACCTTCAACGATGTAAGCCCGTTCGAGCGTCGTGCATACGCTTTCTCTAGCCAGGCGAGAGCCTGGTCTTTGTCTCCCGTCCCCGCATAGGATTGCGCGAAGGCAATTGGGTCAACGGCGCTGCTCTTCTCAGTTTCCAGCAGCTGGTGAATCGCCGAGTGGGCCTCTGTCATTTGTCCGGCGCGTCCAAGAATATATGCGCGCCACGACCAATACGCCGCGTCCGAAATTGTTGGCCGCACCTTTTCGTTATCGGCCAGAGCCTCGGTGAACATTCTTTTCTCAACATAGGCCCCCTCGATGAGGTGAGCACGCATAAAGACGGGGTCCATGTCCTGTACGGAACGCCATTTTTCGATGGCGGCGTCATACTTGCGCGAGAAGTAGAGGATTGCGCCGTTATCCGCGGCGATAATCAATGAGAGTGGATCCAGCTGACGAGCCCGCCCACTTTGCTCAAGCGCCTCATCGAACCGTCCACGCCACATCAGATGCTCGGCATACCAATGGTGTGCAGTCGCATCGTTTGGATTCAATTCGATCGCCCGGCGGAATTCTTTTTCCGATGTCTGCCAATCCCAGTCATGGTTTTGAATAATCAGGGCCAGTGCGGTGTGCGCCTCCGACGAGCTGGCATCAATTTCCAGTGCCTTCATTGCCGCTGCGCGCGCCTTCGGCATGAACTCTGATCCAGGCTGACCGCTGTATGCGGAGAGGATTGCGTATCCTTTCGCCAGTCCGGCATACGCAGGCGCATAAGATGGGTCTTTCGCGGTAGCCTGCTGGAAATATTGAATCGCCTCTTGCAAGTCTGCCGGCGTCCGTTTATTGAAAAAATAAAGCCCCTTCAAATACAGATCGTAACCCTCGAAACTTTGCTGCGACACTACTGATTGGTGTTCAGCCTCCTTCCGGCCGTCAAACGTAAGCTGAATTTCTTGTGCGATCGCATGGGCAACCTCACCCTCGAGGGGAAGCAGGTCTTTCAATTCGCGGTCGTACTGACGGGCCCAGACGTGGGTCTGATCTTTAACTTGTATGAGCTGGGCGGTGATACGCACACGCTCTGACTCGCGCCGGACGCTTCCTTCAAGTACATATTGCACGTTCAACTCGCGCCCGATCTGATCGAGAGGGGTGTGCGCGTCTTTGTAATGCATCACGGAAGTGCGCGCAATGACTCCCAGACGCTGGGGATTGAGATTGCCTAATTGCGTAAGCATTTCCTCAGTCAGCCCATCGCTCACATACTCCTGCGCGGCATCTCCCGTCAGATTCTGGAATGGAAGGACCGCCAGCATGATTCTGTGAGGCGGCTCCGCTGGTCCCTTCCCTGAACGCCAGATCCAGATGCTAAGTCCTGTTATGAGGACGAACGCAACTGCGGCAAGGGCAATGACAGCCGATCTCCAACTGCTCAAGCTTCCCAGGTGCGAGTGCGATTGAATTTCATGCTCATCTCTCGCCATGGGAGGGGCGATAGTCGTCTCTTTCTCTGGCTCCGGCCCACTACTGCCAACTTCTGTAACTGGAACAAGGAACCGATAGCCTTCTCCCTGCACGGTGAGAATGTAGCGTCGGTCGGCCGTCTCGTCCAACGCTTTTCGCACCATGAAAATGGTTTGCGTCAGGTTTGACTCTTCCACGAAACTGCCCGGCCAGACCGCCCCCATCAGTTCGTCTTTGGTTACAGTTCTCCCCGCGTTCTGAATCAGCAGGAATAGGGCATCGAAGGCTTTGCGGGTCAGGGGCACAGCCTCTGCGCCCCTCTTTAGCACCCGGCTCTGTGCGTCCAGGGAGAATTCGCCGAACCGGTACAAGTTGTTGGCCAAGCTGGTCATAACAGAGTTTTTAGAACTTTTAAGAACTTTTGAACGACGATTTTATGACTTTCGAGGGACCTGCAAAGTAGCGTTTGCCGCGGGGGGTGGTGGAACGGCGCAGGCCAGAAACTAAGCGGAAGTTTATCACGATTGTTCTACACGGACCGCTGAGTCTGGGCGAAGAAGAATCTGGGAGCCACAAGCTCTTTACTTCCACGTCCGTTATCCCCGCAAACAAACAAAATTTCTCGAGGAGATTCTAATGTCACGCAAAACCGCTTTTCGAAGCGTTCTTCCGGTTCTAGTCTGCTGGGCCGCGCTTCTCGTCCCGGCATCAGCACAGCATTTTCAGCAGGTTAAAGGCACTTTAGCCAGTGTTTCCGCTGGCCGAAACGAAGTCTTTGGCCTCGATCTCACTGCTGCGGTATGGCGATTCAATCCCACCGCGAAGGCCTTCGCCAAAATAGCCAATGCGTCGCTGGTCGACATCGCAGTGGGGGGCGGTACCGACTCCCAGCTTGACGATGTGTGGGGAATAGACACTGACGGAAACGTTTACAGGTTCAACTACACGACCAAAGCCTTCAATCAAGAAGCGGGTGTGCTCTCGCAGATCGCTGTTGGCATAGGCAATCAGGACGATTGCCACCCCTATGAAGTCTGGGGCATAAACTCCGCCGGCTCCATTTTCAGGTACAACTACTGCTCAAGCGGGTTCGATGCAATCACTGGTTTTCTGGCTCAGGTCGCAACCGGCGGAGGCGACGTGTGGGGGATAAATGGCGCGGGCCACATCTTTCACTTCAACTTTGCCACCAAATTGTTCACGAGCGTTCAGGGCTTCCTGACACAGATCGCGGTGGGAGTGAATGACGTTTGGGGGGTCAACATCTCCAATAACGTCTTTCGCTACAATCCCACGAGTAAAACGTTCAACAGCCAGGGCGGAAATACCGCTCAAGTCACCGCTGGCGGGGATGGCGTATGGATCGTCGATACATCCGACCATATGTGGCGCTTCGATTCCGCGAGCGCATCGTTTGTCCAGGTTCCAGGCATTCTCAAAAGTATTGTCGCTGGATCTGGAGCCGGAGTCTTTGGAATCAATACTTCGGATCAGGTCTTCACCTTCGTCCGACCGTAGAAACGCGAATCCCACTACCGGGCGCCGCACTCACGGAATTGCTCAGCCGCTCCCCCAGAACGCCGTCCGTCTATGGCGTCTGGGGGTTCGGCTTGCCCGGAAGCATCCCTACATGCAAGCCGAGGGAGGTAAATCCTGACAAGTCCTTTATGAAAATTCGTTTCAATCATGGCCCGCCGTTCTAGAGTTCCCGTACCAAGCCTTCGTCCGTGGCTCTCGTGTTCCGGACAAGGAGCAGCACCAGGAGCATTCCCACAAATGGGACCAAACCAGCCACGATCACAATCGGATCGAAGGTGTGAGTCGCAGTCGCCTGTCGCGCGTCAGAAAAATGGCCGACTAACTTGAAAGCAATGATTGTCCCAATGCCGGCCCCAGTGCCGCTCAGACCGCTAACCGATGCGACCGACTCGTTATTGAAGACGTCGGAGGGAAGCACATTGGCGATCGTGCTGAAGCTGGCGTAGGCAAAGGTGGAGAGCGCGAACAGCAATGTAATCAGGTAGAGATTCGTAGTGAATATGGTCGGAATGAGCAGCGTCACGCCCACGCCGCCAAATACAACCAGGGCCTTGCGGGCCGGGCCCAGTGACCATCCACGCTTGATCAAGTGGCCGGACATCCAACCGCCGAAAAAGTTTCCTATGTCTGCGGCGATAAATGGTACCCAGACCGCGATCAGGCTACTTCTGAGATCGATCCCTTTTGCGACCAGATAGATGGGGAACCAATCGGTAACGAAAAACCAGACTGGATCACTGAAAGTTTTCGCGATAATAATTCCCCACGTTTGTGGCAGTTTCAGAAGATCTTTCCAGCGCGGGACAGCTCTGCTAGCCGATCGAGGGGCGGTGTCTCCTCGATCCGCCTGGATAAAAGCCAATTCGGCAGTGGACACGCGAAGATGTTTTTCCGGCGGCTGATAAAGCCACCGCCAGGCAAACAGCCAAAGCAAACCCAACAAACCTGGGATGATGAAGGCAGGACGCCAGCCCCAACGGAAATAAATTCCAAGCACGATAAACGGCGCGATCGCGCCTCCCACCGAGCTGCCACTATCGAATAACGCAGTGGCCAAAGCGCGCTCACTCTTGGGAAACCATTCGCCTACAACCTTGGTGGCAGCCGGCCAGTTCCCGGATTCGCCCGCTCCCAGCAGGAAGCGAAATCCCATAAAGCTGTAGAAGCCGCTTGCCAGAGAAGTGAGCATTGACGCGATTGAGTACCAAACTACCGTGAGAGTCAAGCCCCGCCTTGCGCCGACACGGTCCATCAACCGACCGCAGATTGTCTGCCCGATGGAGTAGGCCACGCGGAATCCGATGACTATGTCCGCGTAGTCGGAATTGGTCCAGTGGTATTGGAGCTTGAGATAAGGGGCGAGTAACGAGAGCGTTTGGCGGTCAACGTAATTAATGACAGTCGATGCAAACAGGAGGCCGCAGATCCACCAGCGCAACGCCGCAATGGGACGAGGCCGCGGGGCAGTCACGCCGGATATCTCAGTTCTGGCGAATTCAGTTGTCACGTTCCCCGCCGGCAGGCGAAACTGCCGATGCTAAGCAAAAGTAAGCGTCACATGCGTTAGCAATGCCGCTGAATTCTTGTCAAGATACACGGTTGTGTTTTCATGACGCCGCAAAATCGAAGCTGGAGCCATGGGGTTAATCTCTCCCTCGAGGCAAGCTTTTACTGCCTTCGCCTTGCGTGAATCAGGCACGACGGCCAGGATCTCTTTGGCTTTCAGGATTTGACGTATTGACATCGAAATCGCCTGTTTGGGCGTTTCGGAAATATTCGCGAACCATCCCTCTCCGACTTGCTGGAGCCGGCAGGCTTCGTCCAGATTGACGATCAAGTAAGGCTCTTCAGTCTCGAAATCAGCAGGCGGATCATTGAACGCGAGATGGCCGTTCTCGCCAATGCCAACGAAGGCGATATCAATGGGCGCAGCGGCGATGGCTTCGTTTGCGCTCCGGATTGCGGCTGACGGATCGGTATCGCCGTCGAGAAGATGATAGTTGGTTATCCCGGTTTTTTGAATCAAGCGTTCCTGGAGAAACCTGCGAAAACTAGCCGGATGTGACATCGGCAACCCGATGTACTCATCCAGGTGAAACATCTCGACGCGCGGCCAATCAATATCTGCCGCCTTGGTCAAGACTTCGAGGAACTCAAATTGCGCCGCGCCAGTAGCAGCGATAATGCGGGCACGGCCCGACTCGCGGATCGCGTTGCGAATGGAAGCAGCAGCCTGCCCGGCCGCTACTCGGCCGAGATCCTTCTTTTCTTCAAACACCTTAATAAGCACCTTCGGTTTCCTTCCGCACTACGTTATTTGTAACCAGAATAATTCCCAATTGCCCAAGACGATCTGAAAACGATTCGATCTGGTTTTCCCGCGAGTCCTGCTCCAACAGACGAAGTTTACGCCGCGGGTGGATGGTCGAGAATCTGCTCCGTTTTTGCATCGAAATAGATTTTCTTGCCGGTCCAATACGCCTGTGTGGCCATCATGCAAGCTACGGAATGCGAAAATCCATTCTGCACGGTGGCATTCGGTTGTTTGCGGGTGCGCAGGCACTCGAACCAATTCGTCATGTGCGAAAGATCCTCATCCCCGATGCCGATCGGCGGCAGGGCTGTGTCTCCCGGCAACAGAATATCTTTGGCGACGCGCTTCTGATCGATCTCGGTGTCGTCCTCGTGATTGCCGACTTCTTGTACCATCCGCCAGCGCGGGCTGCCTTCGCCGCCCGTGTTGTACATCGTGGCTTTCTTTCCCATGATGCGCGTGTACCCGGTCGCATCATTTCCAAAACTGGTGGAGTAGCTCACCAGAAAGCCTTTCGGATATGTCAGCAGCGCCTGGAACGTATCGGGATTTTCGCGGCCATCGTGCCAGGCAAAAATTCCTCCGTTCGCGACCACCGAATCCGGGTAGGTCTCGTCCATAAAGAAATGGACCAAGTCGATGCCATGGCTCAGCCACTGGTCCGAAATGCCGCTGGAAAAATCCTTGTACAAACGGAACTCAAAGTAAAGCTGCGGATCGAATGGACGATACGGCTTGTTCATCAGCCAGGCGCGCCAGTCTGTGTCCTGCTCGCGGAGCTGCTTCACCTCCGGACGCCCGCGCCACCGTGGGCCATGATAGTTCCAGGCGATTTCGTATTTGCTGACGTCTCCGAGCGCGCCGCCGCGGATGAGATCGCGCACCGCGAGTTGGTAAGGCTCGCTGCGGTGCTCCGTGCCGATCTGTACGATCAGATTCCTGCTCTGTACCGCATCGCGCGCGGCCTTTGCTTCTTCAAGAACATTCCCCATGGGTTTTTCGCAATAACCGTCTTTTCCCGCCTCGGCGACCATTTTGAGCAGGGGCGAGTGGGAATGCTCGGGCGTGGAGATAATGACGGCGTCGACATCTTTCAAGGCGATGAGTTCTTCAGGGTGATGGCAGGCACGCGGCGCCTTTCCGTATAGCTTCCTGTTGGCTTCCACTGCGCGCTCCAGATTGTGGGTCCAGAGATCGCAGACCGCCGTCATTTCCACGTTGAATTTATCTTTGAGCTCACCCACCATGCCCACGAGTTCGATCCCACGCGCCCCAGGCCCGATGTGGCCTAGTGAAATGCGATCATTTGCGCCCAATATACGCGCGTAAGAGAGAGCCGTGCTGTTGAGCGCAGCTGTGCCTGCGGCAACCACTGCGGCGTTCTGGACAAATTCTCTGCGGTTCATTTCTCGTCACTCCTCTCGTCACCCGTTTTGTCGCCCGCCTCTTCAAAACGACGGTTCGCGCGAAGCTGCGGAGTCGGCTTCAATTCACCCGTCACTCCGATGGAAAAGCTCTGTTCATAGGAAACATCGTCCGGCCCGTCCACGGTGAGCCGCACGGCAAAATCGGCTGCTCGCGTATAGCAGTGTATGACCTTGGATCCTTCCGAGGTCGTCCCGTCGCCGAAGTCCCAGTGATAGCTGATCGCCGGTACGCCGCCCGAATCGATCTTCGCCGAAAAGGCTATCGTTGCCCCAGCCTTCGCTTGAGATGGGACCTGGGCTGTGACATTTGGGGCGGCCTTGGCTACCGCAGTGTCCACCAGCTTGATCACCATCGCCGATTGTGGCGGCTGATTATCAATTCGGATCGTGTCACCTTCGACCACAAAGGCGCCGTTTGAATCCATCACCCCAGTCGCTACCATCGTGGCGCTGACGGAGAGCCCGAGATCCCTGAGACTCAATGAGCGCGTGCGAGGCTTGTCAGTCCAATTGAAAACCGTCAGGAAATTTTGGCGCGGCGTTTGCCGAAGAAAGAAGATACTCGGCTGCCCGTCCTCTGGCGCATACGTCATCAGATCCACGGGTGTAGAGGCGCGCCCAGCTTTGGCCATGTTGAGCAAGTCTCGATTTTCCACCAACGCGAGGCGATCCTTTTCACTACCCAGCACCATCAAGTCATCGCCGATTTCGTACATGCCACCCGCGATCGCAGAAAGTGCGATCGAAGCCTGCGCCGTTGCCAGCGAACGCGAGGAACGCTCGCTTGAATGCTCCACGAGATAAGTATCAGTGATATTGAAGGCGTCCGGGTCATCGATAAAAAAGTTTCCGTTCATATAGAAACGGGCGGCAATGCCGGGAGCCGCTGTTTTTGTCCGCAGAAAACTGTGCCCGGTATCGGCAGAGATGCGGCCTGTGTCGACGATGCCAACCGGGTTGAGCATGGGACTTCCGTCTTTATCCAGGATCACATCGTTGCCGACGGAATCGCGGATCACCTGCAGGCCGATTCGCTGGGCTTCGAGTGCGGTGGTATTTGCGCGGTAGTAGAAGCCTTCAATTGCCGTCGTATCCATGAAGTCCAACTTGATGAAGCGAACTCCCCACTCCCGGACCAACGTCTTGTAGGTTTGGCGCAAATATTCCTGCGCTCCGGGATGGGTCGTATCAAGCGCGTAAAGCGTGTCAACGTTCTGCCCCCACACATCTTCCAGGGGAATCGGCTGGCCCTGGGCGTTGTGGACCAGCCAATCTTTGTGGTTTTCGTAGACCCAGGCGCGACTGCTTACCTCGAATGGCGCAGTCCACAGGCCCACGGTAAGACCATCCTGCAAAATATGATGAGCCACAAAGCGCATGCCGTCCGGAAATTGCGTGGCGTTGGCGGTGACGAATTCTCCGCGAGCGTATTGATAACCTTCATCCACCTGAAAAAAGTTGTAACCGAGTGAATTCAAATGCTGGGACAGCCAATCGGCATTGGCCAGGGTTTCGCCCTCGTCGATGGCGGCGTAATAAGCGGTCCAACTCCACCATCCCATGGGAATCTGACTCGAAACACGGGCGTGATGCAGCTGTCGAATTGCGGAACCATAGGTGCGAAGTTGCCCCATGTAGTCCGGCCCTGCAGCAAACATTATCCGCTCGGAGCTCATCTCTTCGCCCGGATTCAGCGGAAGACTTAGTTCGATCCGGTCACTTTTGAGACCCTTCTTTTCTAGAGATTCTGCCTCACTGAGATCCTTCTGAATCTCCGTGGTTCCCGTCGAGTCGACGGTGTACGATGTGGCCTTTGCTTCGGCGCCCTTGCCCTCGGTCTTAAGCCGCAAAATAGTTAGGAAGCGATCCGAGGTGAGTGCACCGAGAAATAAGCTCTGCTTTGTTTTCTGGTTGTAGATCAGCTGGCTTCCGACTCCGCGATGCATTCCACCGGGAGCCCCCCCGAGATCGTAGATGACCAAGTCGGGCCAATCTTCGCTAAAGCTATCCGAGAGCACTCGCTCATCCGATGGATGCCCACCCAAGTTAAGAATCGGCTCTCCCGTTGCCTCGACACTACGAATTGCCTGGACCGACGTAGCTTCGCCCGTTCCGTTCTTCACCCGCACTTGAACAGTGCCGTAGGGATTTTCGCTGTAAAGCTGCACGATATAGATAAGATCGGGAACGTCGTGCAGTCCGCTGCAGGTGACCGTCAGCTGTCGACCGGAGCCAAGCCGGTCGTTGAATGGCGACTCCGTAACCGAATGCGAGGGATAACTACCGGAATGCAGCCACTTGTGATCGACCAGTGCGCCTACGCCTGATTGCAGAGTAGGTTGACTGCCAATGGGGCCTAATTCATAGGAACCATCCTGACGATTGACCGTCACGGAGAGCGCCTTATTTGTCAGTTGCTGGGCGGGACACAGGGCCGCACTCATAATCAGGGCGACGACGGCCGCGATCATCATGCCGCGCTGCGAGACTACGTGCAACTCTCGCGCGGTTTCGATTGCCAGCCGAGCAGTTGACCGCTTTCGGATCAGATGACATATTTCGCTCATGATTTAGTCAATTCTCAAAGGTCTGGCTGCGAAGGCATTGTGCGCGTTCGGACTCGCGGTACCGTCATGCGTCCCCGGACGCGTACTTTTCGTTTGCAAACAGAGTTTCGTAATGTTACGAATGATTACTTTTACTTCCGTGTGTAACGTTTGTCAATCGGAATATCCCTGCTCGGAACAGTGGGAGAAGCACCACTTCGCCGCGCGGGATTATGCGCACGAGATTGGGCACCTATTTCAAAATGGGCTGCTCTCTTACGATGCATGCTACTGGTTGATTATCCCTATTTACTCCGGCCGATGGTACGATCCCTCATGAAAAGAATCAGCGCTTTATTGCGGTCTTTCAGCGTGTTTATGCTCGCCTCGCTGATGTTCCAGGCCTGCAATTCCGTCAATCCGTTGTGCGGAAGCGCTCGGCCAGCCCCAATCATTGGATCCCTTTCCGCCAGCACGATTACGCTGGCTGAAGTGCAGCAGGGTTTTGTTCTCAATGTGTATGGCGCTAAGTTTGTTTCGTCCTCGGTTGTAGTCATCAACGGAACCAATCTGAACACCGTGGTTATAAGCAGCACGCAGTTGCAGTTCACGATTACTACCGCCGTGATCTCCGCGCCTGGAACCGTCGATGTAACGGTCAACACTCCCAGCGGGAACTCGGGAGATTTGGGTTGTAGCAGCGGTGGAACCAGCGGCGCGCTCGTCTTGACTATTACCTAACCGGAAGACCTCCTAAGAGCTCCGGGGCTTTGAACACACTTCGCCCTCCGACGATTTCGCCTAACTCGTCGCCGCCCAATCAAACCGATAGAGAACAAGCAGATGAAGCCCCTTAGTGCCAATGCAATAGCGAACCTACCGACGAAGGCAACTTTGGCAGCGAGGGAATGAGCATTAGCGAGACCCGTTTCGATAGGGATGCGATGCAGTGCGCATCGCTTTCCCGGCAGAGTCATCTATAGAACCATGAGTAACGTGTTAGCTATTTCAGTGCTGGATCTTGTTGGTATGCGAGCCGGGGAGACCGCGGGCAGCGCCATTGCGCGATCGGTGAACCTGGCGCAACACGTGGAGCAGTTGGGATACAAGCGCTATTGGCTGGCCGAACATCACTCCATTCCCGGACTCGCTTGCTCAGCCACACCCGTGCTGATTGGACATGTGGCGGCGGCGACGAAGACGATTCGAGTGGGCAGTGGGGGAGTGATGCTGCCGAACCACGCACCGCTCGTAGTTGCGGAGCAATTCGGGACGCTGGAAGCTCTGTACCCAGATCGCATTGATTTAGGGCTGGGACGGGCCCCGGGCGGCGATTTTCAAACCATGCGAGCGCTACGGCGAGACTTGCAGCAGACTGGCGAAGATTTTCCGGCGCTGCTCGCTGAATTGCAAACCTATCTGGGCCCGGAGCGGCCGGGACAGGCAGTGAGAGCGATTCCTGGGCAGGGGAGCAATGTGCCGATCACGTTGCTGGGGTCGAGCGGCTTCAGCGCACAACTGGCAGGGATGTTGGGATTGCCGTTTGCGTTCGCGGCCCACTTCGCTCCCGAGCACTTATACGCAGCCGCTCAGCTATACCGCGATGAATTCCGGCCAAGCAAAGTCCTGCGGAAGCCGTACTTCATGGTAGCGGTGCAGGTGATTGCTGCGGAGACGGACGCGGTGGCCAGTCGATTGTTTACGACCCCGCAGCAGCGTTTTCTGCGACTGATTCGAAACCAGCCGGTCGAGCTGTTGCCTCCAGTCAATTCCATGGAGCCACTCTGGACAGAGTTGGAGCGGGCAGCCGTGCAGAACAGACTTGGAGCCGCGATTGTAGGATCGAATGCGACGGTGAAGGCAGGGCTGGAGAAGTTGGTGAGTGATACGGCGGCAGATGAAGTGATCGTCGTAACTGACACCTACGAGCATGCCGACCGGTTGCAATCGTATGAGCGAGTCGCGAGCGTTGCTAGCTTAATCGAGATGAAGCCACGCGTAGCCATGGAAGCCTAAAGCAGAGAACTGCCCGCGCTTTCGGCTTGCTGACCCGAACAGCCGAGCCTGACTTCAGCGTTGCGAACAGCGCGCTGGGACCGAATGGGTAACCAGGACGGCTGGACGACCGGCGTTCTTACAGGGCCAGCCCCGGATACTTCTTAGAGAAAGACCATGGCTGGTTTTTGCTTGCACAGTGCACGGCGCAACGGTGGGTGGCAAAAATGGACAGTGCATTCACAATTAAGACGGGCTTGCTTTCGTGCTTGTCTGTTGCTACCGTCGAAGACAATGTCACTTTGTCAGCGCTAGTTTGCAAGGTCGAAAGGCCCTGCTCCCAAAGGAGCATGTCGTACCTTCGCTCGGTGCTTCCTCGCTTCGTCTAGCTGAACAAAACAAGGAGATCTATGCCTGCTCCGAAGAAACGTATGCCGCTTACCGGAAGTGAACGTGCTCCACTAGCGGGAGCGCGAGAGATAGGTCCAGCCAACCCAAACGAGACCCTGGACGTCACCATCCGTTTGCGATCTCGTTCGGGAAAAAAACCGGTTGTCAGTGCGGGGGAATTCACTAAGCCCATTGCAAAACGAACCTTTTTAAGCCGTAAAGAATTTGAGCAAAGACACGGGGCGAACGCGGATGACATCGCGCGCATCGAGTTATTTGCCCGCGAATATGGATTAACGGTGAAGGAAAAGAACGCAGCTAGACGGACGGTCATTCTCTCGGGTACGGTGGCCGCAATGAACGAGGCGTTTGGCGTCGATCTGAAACAATACCAATATTCACAAGGCGGATATCGCGGGCGTACCGGGCCAGTGCAATTGCCTGCGGAAATGCACGAGGTGGTTGAAGGAGTCTTTGGCCTCGACAATCGTCCGCAAGCTAAACCACATTTTCGTAGACGGCGTGAGCGAGTAGGCGCCCGCGCCGAGACCGGGAGCCTATCCTACACACCGATTCAGGTTGCCGCACTCTACGACTTTCCCACCGGCGATGGATCTGGACAATGCATCGCCCTGATAGAGCTGGGCGGAGGATTCAACCCCACGGATCTGAGCAATTACTGGAGCCAGCTCGGGCTGAGCCAGACGCCGACGGTGGAGGCTGTCTCGGTGGGCAATGGCAGCAATAATCCAACCGGAGACCCCGACGGGCCCGATGGCGAAGTGATGCTGGATATTGAAGTTAGCGGAGCAATTGCGCCCGGGGCCAAGATCGTGGCCTATTTTGCGGAGAACACCGATGCCGGCTTTCTGAACGCCATCACAACCGCCGTGCACGACAGCACCAACAATCCCTCGATCATTTCGATCAGTTGGGGAGGGCCTGAATCCTCTTGGACCGATCAGGCGATGACCTCCATGGACGAGGCATTTCAGAGCGCAGCAGCAATGGGGGTGACAGTTTGTGTGGCGGCTGGAGATAACGGTTCGACCGACGGTGTGACCGATGGACTCAATCATGTCGATTTTCCGGCGTCGAGTCCTAATGTGCTGGCCTGTGGAGGCACGCAGTTGGTTGCCTCAGGCAACTCCATCAGTAGTGAAACGGTGTGGAATGAACTGGCCAATAATGAAGGGGCAACGGGAGGCGGTATCAGCGACTTCTTCCCGCTTCCCAGTTGGCAGGATGCGGCTGGCGTACCAGCTTCAGCCAACTCGAATCACAACACCGGCCGAGGTGTCCCGGACGTAGCTGGTGATGCCGATCCGACTACCGGTTACGACACCCTTGTCGATGGGCAATCCGGTGTCATCGGAGGGACCAGTGCTGTGGCCCCGCTCTGGGCTGCACTGATCGCTTTGATCAACCAAAACCTTAATAAGCCGGTCGGCTTTATCAACGCGCTGCTTTACCAGAACACAGAAGATTTCCACGAGATAACCTCTGGCAACAACGGGGCATACTCTGCTGGTCTGGGATGGAATGCTTGCACCGGACTCGGATCGCCGATTGGGACAGACGTGGCAGCAACATTGGATGCACCAGCATCTGCGAACGCCGTGAAGACGGGGGCATAGTTGGGCGTGGACGTGGCCCTAGCGCCACGTCACTTCGCTGCTTCGCTGAACTAAACTAACAGTTGTTGGCACGGATACATTGCTGTGCGGTACTGCGCCGGTGTGGCTGGCGTTTCCGGTGGGGAGTTGCTGCATGCGAATTTCGAAACATTTACGATGCGCGGCTTTTGTTGGGTTGGTTGCATCGACGCTATGGGCGCAGAAGTTTGTTGCTACACCGCTGACCGACCTTGGGGTTGGCACGTACAAAGGCTTTCAAGGTGGATTGTATGAAAACGGAACGAACGAAGTACCGCGCGATCATGCATCCGACGGGCTTGCGCTGGCCGCGCAGGTAAAACCGATTCGTGGAAACTTTGTTTTGCTGGCCATTGGCATGAGCAATACGGTGATTGAGTTCCGTGGATTTCAGGCGCTGGTAAGCAGCGACAATCGCGTGAATCACGCGACGATGGCCGTGCTGAATGGGGCGAAGGGATCGATGACCGGTTGCTTCTGGCGGTTTGCCAATGAGAATCCGGTATTGGGCGGATGCCGCGCGCCACGCTTCATTCACAATCAGTACGACCGGATTCGCGATGAGGTGCTCACGCCCGCGGGGCTGAGCGAAGATCAGGTGGAAGTGATTTGGGTCAACAATGCGAACCCCCGGCCAGACGCCGCCTTGCCCGCATCCGATGCGGAGGCGTATGTGTATGAAAAACAAATTGGAGAGATGGCGCGGGCGGCGCGGGCGCGATATCCGAATCTGAAACTCATGTTTATTTCCAGCCGTATTTATGCGGGATATGCGACGGTGCCGCTGAATCCCGAACCGTATGCTTATGAATATGGCTTTTCGGTGAAATGGTTGATCCAGGCGCAGATTGAGCAGATGCGCAGTGGGAAGGTGAATCCGATTGCGGGCGATCTCGATTACAAAAAAGGTGTGGCGCCGTGGATTGCATGGGGGCCTTACTTGTGGGCCGATGGAATTATCCCACGGACTGACGGATTGACCTGGAAGGCCTCGGAATTTCAGGAAGATGGCACGCATCCGAATAAGGATGGAGTAGACAAGGTCGCGCACTCGCTGGAGGATTTTTTTATGACTTCGGCGCACGCCACGTGGTTCAGGAAATAGACAAAAAGATTGCAGAATCGGGCGCGTCCTCAGTTTTTTATCCGCATCCTTACAAAATCTTTATGCCCGGTCCGATACCATCCAAACTGTGCCACGCTTCACCGAAGAACGGATTAAACGCCTTTGCAGCGAGGCGATCACTACTAAAACACAAGAAGATCTTGACCGAGTAATAAAGGAGCTGCGTATTGCGCTTGAAGAACACATCCGGCTTGCCAAGCAATCTTTAGAGTGCAGCGCCATCGCCCTTCCCACGCTCAACTCGGGAAAGAGAAGTCGTGGCTAAACGATTTTTGACGCGTGGGCCCAGCGCGTAATCCCCTCCTAATTGGCCGATAAATCCGCCTAGCCTTGGCTCGAAGGTTGTATCTAAAGTTTCGTGGTTCCGTATCCCCATCGTTGCGCTGGTTGGCTTTTCATTGTAAATTCGAGATTAGGTCCAGGGATATCATGCGGTCGGTTTCGAAGCGAGTTGCGTGGCTGTCGCTATTGCTGACGTTGTGGTCGGCATTTGCGTTTGCTGTGCACCGGCATTCGAGCCAGGATGAATCTACCACCTGCCAGGTTTGCGTAGCGGCGCACTCGGCGTCGCCGGCCAGCCCATCTGTTGCACCCAAGCCGGTATTCCGCCGCGTGGTTGCGTTCCGACCGCAGGCCAGCAGCGCGAAACAACACCTCGCCATTTTTGCCTTATACGTCCGCCCGCCTCCAACCGTCTAAAGATCGAATCATTCGAGCACATGCGCGGTTCATCTTCTGGAACCGTTTTCTTTGATCTTTTGACCGAGAGCATCTCTAAATGAATCGAAAAGGCATTTCTCAGGGGTTAAAGCCCAGGGACTTAGTGGCTTTGGGCAGCACGGTGAAACCGTGACCTTCCGGATTTTTGCCGTGCGTCTTTTGCGAAACGATTCATGAGATAGCTCCATATCTTATGGAGGAATCATGCGGGTTTTTTATAGGGAGTCCCAACGGGCGGCTCTGGCGGTATTTTTTCTTTCAGCTCTAGGCTTATACGCATTCGCGCAATCGGGTGGCGCTTCTGGAACGGTGAGCGGCACGGTACTCGATCCCACTGGAGCGGTGGTGCCCAACGCCACGGTGGAAATTCATAACCCGGTGAGCCATTTTGACCGGTCGGTTGCCACCGATGCTGCGGGAAACTTCAGCCTTACAAATATTCCCTTCAATCCTTACCACATGACGATCAGCGCGCAGGGATTCGCAAACACCGCGCAGGATGTGGATGTGCGGTCGGTGGTGCCAGTCGCGGTGAAGGTCAATTTGCAAGTCTCAAGTTCCACGACGACGGTGACGGTGGAGGCGGGCGGAGATCTGGTAGAGAATGATTCGACCTTTCATTCCGACATCGACAGGAATTCGTTCGACAAGATTCCGCTGGAGAGCGCTACTTCTTCTGTAAGTTCATTGGTAACTCTTTCCACACCGGGAATCGCCGCCGATTCCAATGGCTTGTTCCACGGACTTGGAGATCACGCGGAAAATTCGTTTTCGGTGGATGGACAACCGATCACGGATCAGCAGAGCAAAGTCTTCTCCAACCAGATTCCGCTGGACTCGGTGCAATCGATGGAAGTGATCTCAGGTGCGCCACCGGCGGAGTATGGCGGCAAGACGAGCGTAGTAATTGTGGCGACGACGCGCTCGGGGCAAGGGGTGACGAAACCGCATGGCAGCATATCGACTTCCTACGGTTCGTTCGGATCGTCAAATATGGCGGCGGATGTGGCTTATGGCGGAAAAAATTGGGGAAATTTTATTTCCGCGAGCGGACTGAACACAGGGCGCTTTCTCGATCCTGCGGAATTCGCGGTATTGCATGACAAAGGCAACCAGGAAAATGTGTTTGACCGCGTGGATTTTCAACTTTCCAGCGTGGATTCGATTCATTTGAATTTCGGCTACACGCGAAGCTGGTTCCAGACGCCGAATTCGCTGGATGCGCAATACGCAACCGCATGGAGCGGGCTGAGTGGAGTGGATGCGCCTGATGTGAATAACTACGGCGGCATCGCTCCCAATGGGACGATTGTCGGCGCGACCGATCAGCGGTCGAAGATTGGAACATTCAACATTGCGCCTTCGTGGACGCGGGTGATGGGCGCAAACTCGGTATTTACGCTGGGCGCGTATGTGCGGCGCGACAATTACAACTACTACCCGAGCAGCGATCCGTTCGCTGATCTCGGACCGCCGAGTTTACAGAGGCAATCGGTGGGCCAGTATCGAACGCTCACCAACGCCGGACTGCGGTCGGATATTTCCTACGTAAAAGGAGTTCACAACATCAAGGCAGGAGCTACGTACGGTCAAACATTTCTCAATGAGAACGACACGTTGGGGATTGTCGATCCAACTTATAACGCGCCTTGTATCGCTTTTTCCATCGATCAACAGCAATACGTTGCGGCGCCGGCGGCAGGTGTTACAGATCCTGCGCAGTGTGCCGGCATCTACCAGCCGAACATTGCGAACAATCCCAATGCACCCGCTTCCGCGCTCTATCCGAATTTCAATCCGGTCCTGCTGCCTTACGATTTGACACGCGGCGGAAGTTATTACGATTTTGTTGGCCACACGGACGTGAAAGAGCTTGCGCTCTACGTGCGGGACAACATTACGAAGGGAAACTGGTCGTTGAATCTCGGCTTGCGCGGGGATGTGTATAACGGCTTGACGATTGCACGGCAGGCTGAGCCGCGCGTGGGTATTGCTTACAACGTAAAAAAGACGAATACGATTCTGCGGGTTTCCTATGCGCGTACGTTGGAAACTCCGTTCAACGAGAACCTGATCCTTTCGAGTGAGGGATGCGGCAATGCGGTTTTGTCGCCGTTGCTGCTTTGCACGCCCGGAGCAACGGGACAGCTAAATCCGGGATTCCGTAATGAGTTCCATGCGGGACTCGAGCAGGCTTTCGGAAAATATCTGGTATTTTCCGGCGAGTGGATCAGCAAGTACACGCACAATGGGTACGATTTCAGCGTGCTTGGCAATACTCCGATCACGTTTCCAATTGAATGGCACAACTCGAAAATTCCGGGATATGCGGGGCGTGTGAGCGTACCGGAGATTCATGGATTTTCGGCGTTGATGGTTTTCTCCAGTGTGGCCGCGCGATTCTTCCAGCCGCAGATTGGAGGAGCCGGCGCAACCGTTGCGACTTCCGCGGGGCTTCCGTTCCGAATTGACCACGACGAAAAATTCAATGAGACCACGCACCTGCAATACCAGCCATGGAAGCGCGGGCCGTGGATGGGATTCAACTGGCGGTATGACAGCGGGCTGGTGGCGGGAAATGCTCCATGTTATGGGGTTGGGGTGAGCAACGATTGTCCGCAATCGACTAGCCTGAACGGGCAACCGGCGGTGCTTTTGCAGGATGCTTTTGGCAATCCACTGAGTGCCGACCAGGAGTTCGAAGCCGGGTTTACCTGCAGTGGAGTTCGCGCCACACCAGCGGCTCCGCTGCCTTCGCCATGTCTGGCATCACAATTCGGAACTGGCTTGATTAAAGTACCGGCGATCGGGGCGGAGAATGACGACCATAATCCGCCACGGATTGCGTCGAGGCAGCTGTTCGACCTTTCGGTAGGCCACGACAATCTTTTTCACGGCGAGAAATATAAATGGAGCGCACAATTGACCGTCATTAATCTGGCGAACAAATATGCGCTTTACAACTTTCTATCTACGTTCAGCGGAACGCATTATGTGACGCCGCGGACGCTGACGGCTGAGTTGGGATTTCATTTTTAAATGAGCCCGGTTGAGGTCGCTGCGGGTAACCGCAGCGGCTAACGCGGGTTCTTAATGAAGCGGTTATCGCAGCGCTTAAGCGCGCGCGACCCAAAGGCAGAATCGAGCCAAGTTAATCCCAGCCAAAGCGCCCAAAACTAAAGCGCAAATTCATTTCCGCTAGGTTGTTTCTTGCGCTTGACGGATAAACGCCTGCAGGTTCGTTTCGAGGATATTCTTGTTCTCTTCGGACAGGTCAATGAAGCGGAAGGGTTGCAGCCATCCTTGCGTGGCCCACATGGGAAACAACATCTCGGCTCTTTCGCGGATGGTCGTCTCGCCGAGATGAAAAATTATCTCAACTTTGAGCTTCTCATCGAGCGGTTTGTCCACGTTCAATAGGCCGCCGGTGATGGAGAGCTGATGCAATTTACCGCGCACCTGACGGCGATTGGGCAATTGAACCAGCGCCAGGATGGAGCCGCGTAGCTTTACGCGAAACGGGCGCGGCGTGACGGCCGACGCTTTGCCCGGTGAAGCCGGGGCTGTCGAGGGTTCTGAAGTTTGCGACATCGTTCTTCTATTATGCTGCTGGATGAATTACTCGACGAGGTTACGAAAGAACGGAAGATGCAAGACCGTTCGCGTAAGTGAAGCGCTAAAGTTTTTGGTTGATTTAAAGTCTGGCGCGAATTTATCCGCAGCCGCTTACCGGGGGGCGGAGGCAAGATTATAGGGCCATGCCGGTTTGCTCTTTTTGGCAGTGCCAGGATGCGATGGACTTGCAGCGGATGCGGCATTCGGGTCGGCGGCGCAATTCCAATCTTCGGGCGGGTCGGCGATGCCCCACACATTGCCGTGATTGTAGAGCGAGATGCCGATCAGGAAATATTTGCCGTCGTTGCCGAGAGGTAGGCAGTTTGCCACGCGGCCAGACGCGGTTGTGCCATTGGGCAGATTGCCAAGCAGAACAGGAGTTTCAATGGGCAATGCTTGCGAGGCGCGCAGTCCGCAGCCTTGCGGGCTTACAAGCAGAGCAACACATTGCGCGGAGAGCGGATGCCTGCGATCCATGCTGGTGAGGAGCAGCGAGATTTCTACGCGCAGGCGCGTACTGCGACGGGTTGTTTTAGGAGTGAAAACTTCCATCTTGGACCTCTCGACGATCCGTGCAACTAGTTTGACAGATGCTTCACATTTGACGTTGCTAAGAAATTGCATGGCATGGTGACGGAAGTAACTTAGGGTTGAGGTACGTTGGTCCTGTTAAGATGCTCGGCATCTGTGAATCTTCCAGTGATATCTGCTTCTGACAACCCTGAATGGAAGTTGTTGCTGGCTGCGAGCTCGAGTGTACCTTCTGACAGCGAACGTATCCGGCGCTTGCTCGACAAGCCACCGGATTGGAATGGTTTACTGCGCCTCGCGGACCGGCATGGTGTGTCTTCGCTGCTTTATCAAAATTTTCTGAAAATTGAAGATGCTATTCCCGCATCTGCGCTGGCCTGGCTGCGGCAGGGTTATGAGCGCAACGTTCATAAATCGCTTTTTCTGACGCGCGAGTTAGTTCGGATTTTAGATCACGTGGAGGGCCCGGGGATCACCGTTGTTCCATACAAGGGCGTGGTGTTGTCGGAGATTTATTACGGCGATATAGCGATGCGGCAGTCCGGCGATATGGATTTGTTGGTGCGAGTGCAGGATGTGGCGCGGTTGAAGAGTGCGATACATGCGCTGGGGTACACGCCGCGCGTGGGGATACCTGAGAACGCTGAGGCCGCTTACATTGCGTCAGGATATGAGTATACGTTCGATAGTCCGGCGGGCAAGAATTTGCTCGAACTGCAATGGGCGCTGCAGCCGCGGTTTTATGCCGTGGATTTTGATATGGAGGGATTGTTAGAGCGAGCAGTCGAGGTAGCGGTTGCGGGGCGGCGAATGAAAACGCCTTCGCCGGAGGATTTGTTGCTGGTGCTTTCGATCCATGCCGCGAAGCATGTTTGGGGGCGGTTGATCTGGCTTTGCGACATCGCGCAGATTTTGCAGAGGGAGTTGGATTGGGGATGGATTCGGGGTAAGGCGAAGGAACTGGGCATTGAGAGAATTTTGCATGTCACGCTGATTTTGGTAAATCGATTGTTGGGCGCGAAGATTCCGGGGAAGGTCGAGAATGCAATTCAGGTAGATCTTGTGGCGAGGGATTTTGCGGAGCAGATCGCTATTTCTATTGCCGCCGGAGTTGAGTACGAGGAACAGAAAGCTGCTTATTTCCGCTTGATGATGCGGCTGCGGGAGCGCAGATGGGATCGAACACGATTCTTGACTCGATTGGCTTTTACTCCGGGGCCGGGAGAGTGGGAAGCGGTTCGCTTGCCGCGGGTGTTTTTCCCTTTGTATCGAGTGGTGCGGCTGGCTAGGTTGGCGGGAAGGTTTGTTCGAAAGTAGGAATTCTGTTTGAAGTACCGAAGCGCCGGTGGGTTCCTTCACCGGCTGGCCAATCCACCAGCGGTTTCGCCACCATCCATGGTGTAGACGTGGCCGGTCGCGTAGGCCGCATCGTCGCTGGCTAGAAATGCGAATAGTGCGGCGATTTCCTCTGGCTTGGCGTGACGGCGCAGAGGGATTTTGCGATTCACTTCGTCGAGCATGGTGTCGGTGTACTCGGCGCGTTGCATGGGTGTGAGCACATATCCCGGTGCAACGGCGCAGACGCGGATTTTTGGGGCAAGTTCGAGGGCCATGGATCGGGTGAGTTCGATCACTCCGGCTTTGGTGGCGTTGTAGTCGGCATAGTACGGGTAACCCATGATGCCGTTGGTGGAGGCGGTTTGCAGAATCACTCCGCTGCCGCGCTCGGGGGTGTAATTTTCCATCATATGGCGGGCGGCGGTCTGGGCGACATAGAAGACGCCGGTGAGATTGACGGCGATGACTTTTTCCCATTCTTCGGGAGTGATGTCGAGAAAGTTGTGGCGGATGCTGATGCCGGCGTTGTTAATGAGGACATCAACTCCGTCCATTACGCGGACGGAGTCGGCAAAGGCGGCTTCGACCTGCATGAGGTCGGTGACATCGGCGATGATGGCCTCGGAGATTTGCGGCAGCTGCTGGCGAATGGCGGCACAGGCCTGGGCATCGCGGTCGAGGACGCAGACGCGCGACCCTTCTTCGAGAAAGCGCGCGGCTGTGGCAGCGCCGATGCCGCTGGCGCCTCCGGTGATGAGGACTCGTTTATCTTTCAGGCCACGCATGTTTTTAGCCCTCAGCTTTTAGCGGTCAACTCTTAGCTCTCGTCTCGTCAAAAATCAATTGCTGAATTCTATTCGGGGTTAACAGCATCTTAATTTTGTGACGCAAGTTAGTGTAGATGCCTATCCGTCGCCCGGTCCAGCCGGACGGAGCGATTTGCAACCATCCTCGCCAGCGACAGACATTAAGTCTGCACACGTGTGGCTGATGGCGTTTTGCGTGGGCGCGGTGGTGGCGAATATCTATTACATCCAGCCGCTGCTCTCCACCATTGCCGCGACGTTTCGCATTTCCGTGCCGAAAGTCGGTGCTGTGGCCATGCTCACGCAGCTTGGCGGGGCGCTTGGGATGCTGATTTTTGTTCCTCTGGGAGATACGAAAGAACGGAGGCGGCTGATTGTAAGTTTACTTTTGGCCGAGTGCGTTTGCCTGGCACTGATGGCCACGGCGCAGAATTTTGTGTGGCTGGCTTTGGCTGCATTCGGCATTGGAGTCACAACGGCAACGGTCCATGTGGTTGTGCCCTTTGCCGCGCAACTTGCTTCTACGGCGCGGCGTGGGGCTACGGTAGGTGCGGTTTTATCCGGCTTGTTGTTTGGAATTTTGCTGGCGCGGACTTTCAGCGGTCTGATGGGCGCGTGGCTGGGATGGCGGTCCATTTATTGGGTGGGCTCGGGATTGATGTTGTTGTTGGCGGTGTTGATTCGATCCGGGCTGCCGGAAAGCCGGCCGGAGTTGCAGCTCTCATGGTTGAGTTTGATCCGCTCGACATTTGGATTGATTCGCAGCCAACCGGTGCTGCGGGAGTCGGCCGCATTGGGCGCAATATTGTTTTGCTCGTTCAATGCGTTCTGGACTACGCTCGTTTTCTTTTTGCAGACTCCGCCTTATCACTACGGCAGCGCCGTGGCGGGATTGTTTGGCCTGGTTGGCGCTGTAGGCGCGTTTTGTGCGCCGTTCGTGGGGCACATGGCAGACCGGTATGGAGCGCGGCGGAATGTTTTGATTTCCCTGCTGGCCGTTCTGCTCTCTTTTGTGGTGATGTACTTTTTTGGCCGCCACATCGTGGGATTGATTGCGGGAGTAATTTTGCTCGACATCGGCGTGCAGTCGGGCCATGTGTCGAACCAGACGCGAATCTATGGTCTGCTGCCGGAGGCGAGGAGCCGGTTGAATATGGTCTACATGGTTTGCTACTTCACCGCGGGAGCGGCGGGGTCGTATGCGGGATCGGTGGTGTGGCAGCGGTATGGGTGGGCTGGAGTGTGCGGGCTGGGCGCTGGGCTGTTGATCGCTGGATTGGTGGTGCATGGGGTTAGCGGGAGGCGTGGATAACGGCATTTCGGCGCGACTGAAGTCGCGCCCCTTCAAAAAAATTCCAGATCGGGCCTTTCAATCCGAAATCTTAGATGGGATGTCCCCGGAAGAAGAAGATCAGCTCGATGATCAGGATTACTACCACCATCAACTCAAGCACGAAGGCGCGGCTTTGGTTGAATTCGTCGATCATGAAGCGGTAAAGCTCTTCGGCGGTTTGCAGTTTTTGCTGGACTAAATCTTTGTAATCGGTGACGCCGACTTTGGAGGCGGCTAGTTTGTAGAGGCGGGCGGAGAACATGTCACTGAGGAACTTGATGGCGTTGTCGGCCCGTTCGGTGAGCTCGCTTACGTCGAGCAGGACGGTGTGGAGTTTCGACGCGGCGCGCGCGGTGCGCCAGCGCGACCACATGCCGCGCCCGCCGCTCTCGAGGAAGTCGTAGACACCTTCGAGTTGGTTGGTGAGAAGGTCGTCATAGTGGCGGAATTCGAGCAACTGCGAATTGGCGTATTGCAGGAGCTGGATAGCGGTTTCCGCCCCGCTGGGGCTGTCGTAGATGAAGGCGGCGTTCCAGCCGATTACGGCGAGATCGTTGGGATAGTAGGAGATGCGGGATTGAAGAATTTCCTGGCGCTCGCCGTCGGAGAGCCGCTGGTTTTCGCCGCGGACGACTTGCGAGATGCAGTCGGCTTGCGAGGCGAGAAGATCGGTGGCGGAGGGGGAGCCGGCGATTTCTCGCAGGTGGAAGATGAAGTAATCCTCCTTCAGCCATTCGGTGGCATTGACGTCGTAAGGCTTGACCAGCGCCGGACGCATGCGCTCGAGCTTTTGCTTGACGATGCGGGTGGCGAGGCTTTCGAAGTTGGTGTCCGATACCCAACGGCTGGAGAGTTGGACGAGCTTGTGCCAATCTCCGGAAAAAGGAAGTTCAAAGACGACGCTGACCACACCGTAATCGAAATACTTGATTTCGCCTTGCAGGCGCTCGCCGCTTTCTAAGACCAGCGGTTCGAGGGCTTCTTCCACCGGAGGGCGCTGAAAGCGGACGTAGCCGGGGGCGGAGTGCTTGAAGCTGGCGTCGGCCGTGCGGGCTCCGAGAATTTGGCGGAGCTGGTCGAGGCGGATTTCTTCGCAGACATCGAATTGGATCATCACCAGGACCGAGCCGCAGAGGGGCGCGTCGGAGGGTTTGACTGCCACCAGGGTGGGCAGGGCCTCGGCGGGAACTTTGCCGACGGTGGGAACGGTGATGGTAATTTCACGATCCATATTCAGTGACCAGAATTCAGTCCAGACATAACAACTTTCGCGGACGATAGGCGAGATGTCTATTGTCACAGAATAAAGATGATCTGGCGAGAGGTTACGTCACTACGCAGTAAATATATTTAGAATCATTAGTTTACATGAAATTAACCTAAGTTCCTGCTTGCCGTTAATGCGGTCAAACCTAATCCGGCATATCAGAACTGTGCAATGCCATTTGGAGAACTTCTGCCAGGTGTAGCGCATGACGTGGCGTGCCTTGGGCGATTTGTTCGCGGCAACTGAAGCCGTTGGCGATGATGAGCCAGTCGGCGGGTACATGGCGGACGGCCGGCAGCAGTTCGAGTTCACCGATGGCTTGCGAGATTTCGTACTTGTCTCGTTCGAAGCCGAAGGAGCCGGCCATGCCGCAGCATCCGGGGGCTGGGGATTGGAAGTCGATGCCGAGGCGGCGGAGAAGAGATTCTTCGGCGGTCATCTTCATGATGGATTTCTGGTGGCAATGGCCGTGGAGGATGGCTTTGCGATTGAGATGCGGCAGTGGGGCGTTTTGGGCTTCAAGGAATTCGCTGAGCAGGAAGGTTTGGCGCGAGAGAGCTTGGGCGCGCTTGTCGTGTGGGAAAAGATTGAGGAGTTCGTCTCGGAAGACTGCTACGCAGCTGGGTTCGAGGCCAATTATCGGGATGCCAGCATCGATTTCGGGCGAGAGTTCGTCGAGGATCCGGAGCAGGAGCGCTTGGGCGCGGTCGATCATGCCGTGGTCGTAGAGCGGGCGGCCACAGCAGAGATTGACTTTCGGGATGATGACTCGGAAACCGGAGGATTCGAGGACTTCGACCGCGGCTTTGGCGGTGTCAGGCAGGAAATAGTTGTTGAAGGTGTCGGGCCAGAGGAGGACTGTGGCAGCCCCTAAAGGGAGAATCGTTTGGGAGCCGTTTTCGGCATCGTTAAAGCGATGCCCTGATACAAATCGTTCATAGCCGGTTGAGGGTGCCGTTATCTGATGAGAATTTTCCTCATGGGTCCGGCGAAACCATGCTTTAAAGGTTTCCGTCGCGAAGGCTGGGATTGAGCGCTGCCGGGGGATTCCGGCGATGAGTTTTGCGATGTCGCGCAGGAGTGGGGTTTGCGTGATGAGATTAGCCAGGCCGGAAACATGCGACGCGGCGCGGGCCCAGAGGTCGATGTTGCCGAAGGCGTAGGCGCTGCGCGGTCGGATGCGGCCTTCATAGTAGTGAGAAAGAAATTCGGATTTGTAGGTGGCGAGGTCGACGCCTACAGGACACTCGCTTTTGCAGCCCTTGCAGGCGAGGCAGAGATCGAGAGATTTTTTTACTTCTTCGCTGCGCCAGCCGTCGCGAACGACTTCCCCTTGCGTCATTTCCCAGAGCAGGTGGGCGCGACCGCGGGTGCTGTGTTCTTCTTCGCGCGTGGCGCGATAGCTGGGGCACATCAGGCCACCTTCTTCGCGGCGGCACTTGCCCACTCCCACGCAGCGTAGCGTGGCTTCGGCCAGGCTGCCGTGATCTTCGGCGAATTTGAAATGCGTTTGCGGTTGCCATGGCGAGTAGTCCGCGCCGAGGCGTAGATTTTCGTCAAGCTTATAGGGATCGATGAGCTTGCCGGGATTCATCTTCCAGTCGGGATCCCACGCCGATTTGAAATCACGGAAAGCCTGCATCAGTGCGGGGCCGAACATTTTGGGGAGCAACTCGCCGCGGGCCTGGCCGTCGCCGTGCTCGCCCGAGATGGAGCCTCCGTAGCTGACCACGAGATCGGCGGCCTCTTCCATAAATTTGCGGAACTTGGCGATGCCATCTTTCGATTGCAGGTCGAAGTTGATGCGGGTGTGAACGCAGGCGTGGCCAAAGTGTCCGTAGAGCGAGCCTTTGTAGCCGAAAGCGGTGAACATTTTGCGGAGGTCGCGAAGATAGCTGCCGAGTTTTTCGGGTGCGACGGCGGAGTCTTCCCATCCTTCCCAGTTGATGGGCTCGCCTGGAACGTGAGAAGTAACGCCGAGGGCCGATTCGCGGACATCCCACACGCGTTGGGCTTGCTGCTTGTTGGTGTAAAGACGCATGGCGGGAGGGTTAGCACTGCGGGCTAGTACCTGCATGAGGCTAGAGGCCTGAGATTCGGCTTCCAGCGCGGTGTCTGCGCCGAACTCTACCATGAGCCATCCGCCGCCTTCGGGCAGAAGCGCGAGACCTTCAGTATTGATTCCTTTAGCCTGCGTGTAGCCGACGAGAAGATCGTCGATGCCTTCAAGGCCGATCGGCTTGTGCTGCATGATTTCAGGAACCTGGTCGGCGCACTGATAAATGTCGGGATAGCCGACGACCAGCAACACGCGTTCAGGCGGACTTTCGACAAGACAGCAGGTCGCTTCGAGAATGGTTACGCAAGTGCCTTCGGAACCAACTAACGCGCGGGCAATGTTGAATCCGTTCTCGGGGAGAAGATGATTCAGGTTGTAGCCGGAGACGCGGCGTGGGATATTAGGGAATTTTTTACGGACAAGGTCGGCGTAGTTCTCGGCGATTTTCTTCAGGGACGTGTGAATTTGATTTACCCGTTCGGAACCGAGGTCGCTGGGGCGGACGAAGGCATCCGCCGCTTCATGGGCGCGAATAAAATTTTCTCCTACTTTCAGGCGCAGACCGTCGTAGGTTAGAACTTGCAGGGCTTCGATGTTGTCGTCGGTTTTGCCGGCCATTACCGAGTGGACGCCGCAGGAGTTGTTGCCGATCATGCCGCCCAGGGTGCAGCGATTGTGTGTGGCGGGGTCGGGAGCGAAGGTGAGGTGATGTTTTTCTGCCGCGATACGTAGATGGTCGAGGATGACTCCGGGCTGCACGCGGGCGATGCGGCGGGCGGGATCGATTTCGAGGATGTTGTTCATGTACTTCGAGAAATCGAGGATGACCGCGACATTACAGCATTGCCCGGCGAGCGATGTGCCTGCGCCACGGCATAGAAGCGGTGCGCCATGTTCGCGGCAGAGGGCTACCGTGGCCAGAACATCGTCTACGTTCTTCGGGAGGACTACGCCGATAGGAACCTGACGGTAGTTGGAGCCGTCGGTGGCGTAGAGAGCGCGGGCGCTGTTGTCGAAGCGGACTTCGCCGGAGATTTTAGCGCGGAGGGATGCGGCCAGGGAGGAAGCATCGAGTTGCGTGGATTTTGAAGTGCGCCCTAGTTGTATGAGTTGGTTTGGCATTGGTTGTCCAAATCATAAGGCTACCTCAGCGGCTAAAGCCGCTTTCTTTTTCATATTAAGAGCTGTGCGGCGCGCCCTGATACGATCGACAATCGCAGCGCTGAAGCGCTGCGCCAAAGGCAAAAGATCTTTCTACGCAGCAAAAGCACTCTCGAAAATTCTGCGGGATTCCCCCAACGCTAGTTCGAAGACGAATCAGATGTTCCCTTGTGCACATTCGTGATCTGAATTTTTGTTTTGTCGCCCGCGGATTCAATGTTGATGGTGACCATGCTGTTGTGCTCGTTGGAGATGATGTTGCAGCGGCCGGAGTCGGAGGTGGTCACCATGGCGTTGGGAAATTTGGCTTTGTAGAAGCTGGAGACTTTGTCGACAGAGTCGGTGGTTTCGGATCGGAGCGACGAAGTATGAACTCCTCCGAAGGATGCGGTCGCAGAGCCATTTTTCATGACTTCCGCGCCGGGGTAGAGATCGACTCCCAAGTTGCGCGCGGCTTCAGCGGGATCTTTTGTGGTTTCAACACTGCCGAACGGGGTATCGACTTTCATGTTGTCGCCGTCCTGATGGATGTGGGCGTGGTGCGCGATGCGCCAGGCGAAAAATGTGGCGGACGCTGCGCCGAGGATTCCCAGAAAGACGATGACCGCTACCACGATCAGAAGGACTTTGAGCGCGCTGTTATTTGTGGCTGGGGCTGCGGATGCGGAAATGGCTCCAGGCGTTGGAGGCGCGGCGGGAGCGGCTCCGGGAAGTGTGGAAGCGAGTATGGGAGCGCCGCATTTGTTGCAGAAGCGGGTTCCGGAGTTGAGCGCTGTGCCACAGGAATTGCAGAAAGCCATGGATTACCTCGTTGTTGAGGAAATTGGGGATGGCGGGAGTATAACGCGGAACGGCGGGAAAGTGGAGTGCAGGGTGGGCCTGCCGAGGGCTAAATCGCGAAGCCATGGTTAGAACGCCTTGCGGTAGCTGAGGCGCGGGAGAGGAATAGGGATCCTTCGACTACGCAAGCCGATCGCTTCGCTTCTCGGCTTGCTTCGCTCAGGATGACAAAGCGCAAAGGGTTAGTGGTTTCTCAGCTCCACAGGCGGGTGGCGTAGTCGGCCATGGTCAGGCCCAGCAACAGCATCAGGAAAAATATTGCAGCGATCACTACCAGCTTGGTGAGCTTTTCGCTGGCGTGGTAGACGTGCATGAAGAAGAGCACTACCAGCGTGGCTTTGACAGTGGCGATACCGAGCGCTACGGCGGCATTGTAGGGAGCGAGGTCGAGCGTGGCGGCCCAGACCGTGATGCCGGTGCCGATTAGCAGCGCGATCCAGACTGCGAAGTAGCCTTTCAGCGGCGATTTGGTAGATTCGTGTGCGGACATTCGGGCCTCACGGATGACGGTCGATCAGGTAAAGCAACGGGAACAGGTAAATCCAGACGATATCCACAAAGTGCCAGTAGAGGCCGCCGATTTCGACCGGCGTGTGCCATTCGGGTGTGAAACGGCCCTTCCATGCCATGATCAGCAGCCACGTGAAAATGCCCAGGCCGATGATCATGTGCAGGGCGTGGAGACCGGTCATCACGAAGTAAAGCGAGAAAAACATTTGCGCGTGGCGCGGATTGGCATACTCACCGGGATGGCCGGGAATGGGTTCATGGTCAAAGCTGAACGATGCGCCGGGAACATGGTGCTCGACGAACTTGTCGTGATACTCGACGCTCTTGATGCCCAGGAAGACGACGCCGAATATCATGGTGAGGATCAGCATCACGATCAGCAGACCTTTACGGGCGGTTTGTGCCCCCCAGATTGCCAGGACGACGGTCAAGCTGCTGCAGATCAGAACAGCCGTGTTGATCGCGCCCATCTTCATGTCAATGGATTTGCTGGCGGCGGCGAAGTCCCCAAAGTACCAGCGGCGGTAAATGAGGTAGGCGCAGAACAGGCCGCCGAAGAACATGACTTCAGTGGCGAGGAAGACCCACATGCCGAGGCTGGCGGAGTCGCGCTGCTGCTCCTCGGTGGCGAAGTGATGCAGCAACGCCGGATTATGCGCGGCGTGCCCTTCGCCCTGATGGGCATGGACCGGAGTCAGCGAACTATCGTGCAACCGGCACCTCCTTGTGATGAGGCGCGTCCAACTCCTCGTAGTTGTAAGCTTCCCAGGTCACAACGGGTTCCTCGTCGAAATTAAATGTGGGAGGCGGCGAAGCGGTTTTCCACTCGAGGCCGGCGGCGTTCCAGGGATTGTCGGATGCGGGTTTTCCGTAGCGCATCGACCAGAGGAAGTAGACCATGGGAAGCAAATATCCCACGCCGAGCACTGTCGCTCCGGCGGTGGAGAGTACGTTCAATATCTGGAATTCCGGCATGTGGCTGTAATCGTAATAGCGCCGCGGCATGCCCATGTAGCCGAGCACGAATTGCGGGAAGAAAGTTAGATTGAATCCGATAAAAACGATCAGCGCGGCGAGTCGAGCCCAGCCTTCGGGGTAGAGGCGTCCGGAAATTTTTGGCCACCAGAAATGCATTCCCCCGAGATAGCCCATGACCGCGCCTCCGACCATGATGTAGTGGAAGTGGGCGACGACGAAATATGTGTCAGTGACGTGGACATCGATGCCGAGCGCGGCGAGGAATAATCCAGTGAGGCCCCCGATGGTGAAGAGGCCAAGGAAGCCGAAAGCGTAAAGCATCGGGGCATCGTAGTGGATGGAGCCCTTGTAAAGAGTGGCGGTCCAGTTGAAAACTTTGATCGCCGAAGGCAATGCTACGGCATAGCTGAGAAACGAAAAGACGAGAGCCGAATAGACCGAGATTCCGGCGACGAACATGTGATGCGCCCAGACCAGGAATCCGAAGACAGCGATTGCGATGGACGAGAACGCTACGAAGCTATAGCCGAAGATGCGCTTGCGCGAGAAGCAGGCGATGATCTCGGTAATGACGCCCATCGCCGGCAGAATCATGATGTAGACGGCGGGATGGGAGTAGAACCAAAACAGGTGCTGGAAGAGGAGCGGATCGCCTCCGAGTTTGGGATCGAAGATGCCAAGGTGCAAAGCGCGTTCAGCCGCGACCAGAACGATCGTGACCGCGATAACCGGAGTGCCGAGAAGCTGAATAATGCTGGTGGCGTAATGCGCCCAGATGAAGAGCGGCAGGCGCGGCCAGGTCATGCCCGGCGCTCTCATGCGGTGGATGGTGACTACGAAATTCAGGCCGGTAAGAATAGAGGAGAAACCGGCAATAAAGATGCCGATCCCGGCTTCGACAATGTTTGTGTTAGTAAATGTGGTGCTGAAGGGAGCGTAAAAGGTCCAGCCAGTGTCGACGCCGCCGGTCAACATGCAGTGCAGCATCAGCATGCCGCCGATAATGTAGAGATACCAGCTCAACAGATTGATGCGCGGGAAAGCGAGATCTTTGGCCCCAATCATCATGGGGACGAGGAAGTTGCCGAGCACAGCGGGGATGGACGGGATCAGGAAGAAAAACACCATGATCATGCCGTGCTGGGTGAAAAGTTTGTTGTAGGTGTCGGCCTGAACGAGATCGCCCGCCGGCGTGAGCAGTTCGAGACGGATGAGCAGCGCAAAGAAGCCGCCGATGAAAAAGAAGAACGTGATGGAAAGAAGATAGAGCAGCGCGATGCGCTTATGGTCGGTAGTGAGCAGCCAGGACCAGACGCCGTACTCCTTATTCAGGTAGTTCTCGCGTTCAGCGGATTGTGGGATCGCAGTCGGCATAACTTAATTGCACCTACTTACTGAACCTAACTTATTTGAAGCGGCTTATTGAGCCTGCTTCCGTTCGATTGCCTGGGCCTGCATGTTGTTATCAACTGGTTGAGCGATGCTCGCGCTGGCCTTTGCACCATTCGCCGGCTTGGCCTCGGAGATCGATTTGATATAGGCGACCAGCGCATTCACCTGTTCTTCGCTGACCAATCCCTGGAACGTAGGCATAATCGGCTGGAAGCCTTTTACCCGCCTTGCTCCGGGATCGAGGATGCACTGGCGAACATAGTTTTCGTCGGCGGTAACGGTACGGCCATCTTCAAGCTGTACTGGCTTGCCGAAGACTCCCTGAAGGTTCGGGCCGCGGCCTTGCGCGTCCGTCCGGTGGCAAGTGGAGCAGCCGAGTTCGGAGAACATTTTCTCTCCCGAGGCGGAGAGCGGTCCTGTGGAACCTCCGTTGATCCAGGCCTCGTATTGCGCGGGTTCCTGCACCACGATGTCGCCGACCATGCCGGAGTGCTGCGTGCCACAATATTCGGCGCAGAATAAATGGTAGACGCCCGGCTTGGTGGCGCGGAACCATTCCACGGTGTAGCGGCCGGGCAGCACGTCCTGCTTGATGCGGAATGCGGGAATGTAGAAGCTGTGAATCACGTCCTGCGAGGTCATGATGAGTTTGACGTCGCGGCCAACGGGAACGTGCAGTTCGTTGATCTCGCGCTGGCCTTCGGCGTGTTCCACCTTCCACATCCACTGCTTAGCGACGACGTAGACTTCGGTCGCGTCCGTCGGCGGAGTACGCTCCTGAAAGAACACGATCGCGCCCCAAGCGAATATGACCATGAATACGAGGAATGGAATCACGCTCCAGGTAATTTCCAGCTCGTTGGAGCCTTCAATTTGTTCGGCGGGGACACCGGGGCGATAACGGTAGCGGGCCGCAAAAAAAATAATGCAGGCGAAGATCAGCAGCGCCATCATCCCGGTGACGATGAGCAGGAAAATATAAAGCGCATCCACGTGCCCCGCGATCGTGGAGGCTTGCTGCGGCCATAATGGAAAATTATTAAGCATACCGTGTCTTCGTTGCGGTCTTTCTTGACGCCGCTTTGCTGGTGGCCGAACGATCCAGCCGCCACAAAATGAAAATTAATCCGCCGAGCAGAAGAATAGTTGCGCCCGCGGCAAGGCGCAGAATGTTTCCGACCAGGGCGCCGTATTTTCCCGTCTCTGGGTTGTAGTGATAGCAGTAGAGGAGCACGGCGTCGACGGCATTGCCAATTTTGCCCTGCGAAGCCTCGACCAGGCCCATGCGCAAATCTTTCGGCGGAAAATCGACGCCGTAGAAGTAGCGTGAGATGCGGCCTTGGGGCGTGAGCACCATGATGGCCGTAGCATGAGCGTACTGGTTGCTCTTTTCGTCGTATTGATATTGGAAGCCGACAGCCTTAGTGAGGGCGTTGATGGAATCCGGTTGGCCGGTCAGGAAGTGCCAACCAGCGGCGGCACTGGCGCGGCCATAGCGCTTCACATAGTCGATCTTTTTCGCGGTGGCCATCTCGGGAGTTTCGCGGGGATCGAAGCTGACGGTGACCACGTCGAATTCATTGCCCACATCGAATTTAATCAGGCGCATGGCGCTGGAAAGTCCGGCGAGCGCTTCGCCGCAGAGCATGGTGCAGTTGTAGTAGACAAGATTCAGGATGAGCGGCTTGTGGCCGAAGTAGTCGCCGAGTTTCACCGTCTTGCCGGTTTCGTCGCGGAAGATAAGATCGGCGGGAACTTGCGCGTCGAGGTGTTGTTCGATGCCGACATTTTGCAGGCGCGGCGGGCGCGTGTTCGCGGGTGGAGACATGACGCCATTGTTCATTCCACCGTTGTTCATTTGGGCGAAGGCGGAGATGGACAGCAGCGCGGCGGCGAGAATAGCGCAGGCGATGCGGATCGGATTGGGATGGTTACGGCGCAATTTGATTTTGCCTAATTTTGTGTCGTTCAGTTCGTGTCGTCCCTTACGGGGCTTGTTCCACTCCTTATCTTCCTACCCGATCTTCCTACCCGGCGCTTAAGCGTTGGCGTTCATTCCTTATTCGCTGCCGTTCGTTACAGCTTTACTACCCTGGGCCTTCACGGCTTCCGGCTGCGAGCGGACCGGCAGGCCGCGTTGCGCCAGTAAATCCATCGCACGTTCGATTGGGATGCGCACCGTTCCGGCTTGCTGATCGACCCAGCCGTAGCTGTAGAGTGTTTGTTGCTCCGCCATGCGGATTCCGTTCAGTTGATTGCGCTCGTCTTCTTCCAGCTTGGGATCAGGAAAAACGGTTTGCGGGTAGTGAGGCGCGACGTGGCGCGTATCTTCGGGCACGTTCGTGACCAGCGGACTGACTGGAGGCTGCGAAGCTTTCGCGCGCTTGTCGAGAAAATTGTAGACTCCGGCGATCATAACCACAGAGAGTACGGTTCCCACCGCCAATACAAGCAGGAAGTACAGGATGCTCTTCGGCGATAAATCCTCGCGCTCGAAGTCTCCGTGTCCTGCCGGGTTTCCGTGTTGGGTATCGTCAGCCATTTGTCGTGATTCGTTCTCGTTCTTTTTCGTTCTCGTCTTTAATGTCCCGTGCCGTGCTCAAAAACTTCTTTGGCCTGCACGTCATACATCGGCAACAGCGGCAGCGAGGCCAGATTGCGGAAGAAATAGGCCATCCACAAGGAGCCGATCGCGACCGATACAACGATGTCGGCTACGGTCACGCGAAAAGTGTTCGAGAAATTCGGCTCGATGATCCAGAACAGATCGAGCCAGCGGATAAAGAGGATCCATACCGCCAGCCACACCAGTTTGCGAATATCGCGCTTGAAGGGCCGCGAAAGCAGTGTGCCGAAGGGCGCGCCAAAACCGAGGAAAGCCAGGATAACGGCTACCGTCCCCCACCCACCCTGAATGCGTTTCAGATAGAACGTGATTTCGTTGGGCAAGTTGCCAGCCCAAATGATGAGCCACTGGGAAAAGCTGAAGTAGGCCCAGACCATGGTGAAGGCGAGCAGCCATTTACCGTGGTCGTGGACAAAGTCGGGTTTGAGTATCTCCGACATGGGTTTGGAGTCGAAGAGGATACGCTCGACGACTACCGCGAAAGCCATGGCGGAGAGCACTTCGCCGATCAGGATGATGAGGCCGAAGATGGTCGAGATCCATGTGGGATCGAGCGACATGATCCAGTCGATGGCGGCGAAGGAGATGGTGAATCCGTAGAGAATCAGCCCCGGCCCGCTAACCGCTTTAAAGCGGTCGGAGTTGTCACGGGCTTTCGGCGAATCGCCCTCGATCGACCACTTCGATAACAGGAATGACAAAACATTCCAGATGACAAAGTAGATGATGGCGCGAATCAGGAAGCCATGGAAGTTCAAATAGCTTTGTGTGATGAAGCTGTGTTTGGTAAGGTGCTCGCGAATGTGCTCGTCGGAGACGGAGGCAAGCGGCATGGCCCAGGGGTACATCCGCTTTTGCGAGACCGCAATCAATATCGGGATAAACAAAATACTGAGACCCGGCAGTGTGCGCATGGCCGCACCTTGCAGACGGCGGATCACCACGCCCCAACCGCCGCCGGTGAGATGGCGGATCATGATGATGGCCATGGAGCCGAGCGCGACGCCAAGCCAGTCCATGAAGCCGAGAAGGTAGGCAGGATAGAACTGGTCGGGATTCGTGAAGGCGAGCCACGCTGAGATGAGCGCGAAGACAACGCCGACGATCAACAGCCGCTGCGAAAGCCTCTTCAGCACCGGCGGTGGCGTCAGGTCGAGATGCGTTGCGGTTGCGCTCATTTCGATTCTTCCTTCATTGATCCTTGCGCGCCTTCGGAAGGCGCTGCTTCCGGTGCGATTACGGGAAGCGTTGCTCCCGATCCCGGCTCGCCGCGAAACTTCGGCGGCTGCGACGGGAACATCTGCCCCGCGGGAACGTCGGCGCGAGTTGCGTTCTGGCTGAGTTGCAGGGCGCGGATGTAGGCCACGATATTCCAGCGGTCACGCGGCGGAATCTGCGAAGCGTAGTCGGGCATAATGCCGAAGCCGTTGCTGATCACGTCGTAGAAGTAACCCAGCGGAGCTTTTTGCAGCCGCGGGATGTGATACGACGGCGGCTGGCGCGAAAAGCCGCGCGAGGGAATGAAGCCGTTGCCATCACCGACAATCGAGTGGCAGGGAGCGCAATAGATGTTGTAGCGCTCGCGGCCGCGCTCGAGAACTTCTTTGGTCACGGGAAACGGCATGTAGTCGCCGGGATTGGAGCCGACTTTGCCGGTGTAGAAATACGTGTCGGCGCGGAGATCGCCGCGGGCCACTGTGCCTTCGACTAGCGGGCGGGCGCCGCGCTGGTCGGCGAAGAAATCGCTTTTTGCGAGCGGGTTGATGCGGGGTTGCTCGTGCATATCGAGGCGGCAGGCGGAGGTGAGGGTGATGGTTATGAGTAAAGTCAAAACCGGGACTGCATACTTTTGCGGAATCCCGCCCTTGCGCGAAAAACGCTTCGTCGAAGATGACAAGTCACGGATACGCGCAAGGATGGGGCATCCTGGTTCCCTGGTCCCCAATCCCTGAATCCCTAAGATTTTCTGGAAGCGCCGCATTTAGCTGGGCACCTCCGAAATGGAGCGCGGGGAAAAAGCTTCCAGAAATTTGCGCGTGCCGGCTGGATCGTACCTGGGATCGGAGGAGAACACGATCAGAAAGAAACGATCTTTCGAGGCCATGGCGAAACGTGGAACGTTGAAGACCGGGTGATACGGCATGGGCAGGCCATTCAGCGCCAGCATACCGAATACGGCTGAGAGGACGGCAAACAGCACGGTCATTTCAAAAGTAATGACAATGAACGCCGGCCAGGAATGGTATGGTTTACCGCCGATGTTCAGGGGATAAGCGATCGCCGAACACCAGTACTGCAAGCCGTAGCCGCTGAGCCCACCAATGATGCCGCCGATCAGAACTACGAGCGGAACTTCGTCATGATGAAAGCCGATGTCTTCGGCCAGGCCTTCAATCGGAAACGGGCTGTAGGCGTCGATCTTCTGATAGCCAGCCCCGTGCGTGGCCTTCGCGGCATCGACCAGGGCCTGCGCCGAGTCGAACTCCGCCATCAGTCCGTAGATGGGTTCGCGCTTCATATTCCGCACCCCGCTCTACATCCAACTCCACACGACGCTCGATGCACTACTCCGCGGCTCATTATCGTTGCCATCATTCTTTGACCTCCGCTTCGGGCAGCAGAGTGCGCATTTCGAAGATGGAAATCGAGGGCAGCAGGCGCAGGAACAGGAACATGGCCGCAAGGAACATGCCGATGGTGCCGACGTACGTCAGCCAATCCCATCGCGAGGGGTAATACATGCCCCATGAAGATGTGAGGAAGTCGCGATGCAGGCTGACAACGACGATGATGAAACGCTCAAGCCACATGCCGACAAGAATCACGCCCGAGATAAGGAACAGAGCAACCGGACTGGTGCGCAGCTTCCGAATCCAGAGCACCTGCGGGATGAAAATGTTGCAGATCAGCAGCATCCAGTAAGGGCCGGCATAGGGGCCGTGCAGGCGGTTCCAGACGGTGAAGGCATCGTAGCGGTCACCGCTGTACCAGCTCATGAAAGCTTCAATGCCGTAACCGTAGGCGACGATCAAACCGGTTGCGAGCATGACTTTGGCGGAATTCTGCAGATGGCGTTCGGTGATGAAATCTTCCAGGCCGTAAATTTTGCGGATGGGAATCGCCAGCATCAACACCATGGCGAAGCCGGAGTAGATGGCGCCAGCGACGAAGTAAGGCGGGAAGATCGTCGTGTGCCAGCCGGGGACGATGCCTACCGCAAAGTCGAAGCTGACCACCGTGTGAACCGACAGAACCAGTGGCGTGGCCAGGCCAGCCAGGAGAAGATAGGCGGTTTCATAGCGGTGCCAATGCCGCGCCGATCCGCGCCAGCCCAGGGAGAGTGCGCCATAGGCGAAGCGCGCGATCGGATTCGTGGCGCGATCGCGGAGAGTAGCCAGATCGGGAATCAGGCCGATGAACCAGAACAACGCCGATGTCGTCGCATAGGTGGACACCGCGAATACGTCCCAGATGAGCGGGCTACGGAATTGCGGCCACACGCCCATGGTGCTGGGATACGGGAATAGCCAATAGGCGAGCCAGGGGCGCCCGACGTGGATGCCGGGGAAAATTCCGGCACAGGCCACGGCGAAAAGCGTCATGGCTTCGGCGAAGCGGTTAATGGAGTTGCGCCAGGATTGGCGCAATAGAAGAAGGATGGCGGAGATGAGCGTGCCCGCGTGGCCGATACCGATCCACCAAACGAAGTTGATGATGGCAAAGCCCCAACCGATGGGGATGGTCACGCCCCAGATGCCAACGCCTTTGAGGAACAAGTAGCCGATGGCGTAAAGCATCATCATGGTCAGCATGAAGGCGATGCCGAAGCCCAGAAACCATCCGTTGGAGGCCGGACGGGTGAGCACGATGGCGCTGATTTTTTCGGTGACCGTGCCGAAGGTGTGGCCGGGCTCGATAACCGGGGCTGGCTGCGCGTCCACCGTCATTTTGTATTGCTCGTCCATGCTTCCTTGCGTGCCTCAGGGGCTAAAGCCCCTTTTTAATTCCCTTTCAAATCTCTTCAACAACTCTTTCGGCTTACGCCTACAGCTCCGGGTTCGGGTTGCCTACCTCAGCCAAATATGTAGTACGCGGGCGAGTGTTGAGTTCGCCCAGCAATGAATAGTTGCGCGACTGCGCTTTCAGCTTGGAAACTTTGCTGTTTGGATCGTTGATATTTCCGAAGACGATCGCTTCTGCCGGACAGGATTGCTGGCAGGCGGTTTGCAGTTCGCCGTCCTGAATTTTGATTTCCCTGCCTTCGCGCACGCTGGCGGTTTCGGCGTCGATTCGGTGCTCGTTGATACGCTGCACGCAGTAGGTGCACTTTTCCATCACGCCGCGGCTGCGCACGCTGACGTCGGGATTGCGCATCATCTTATATTGCTCGGTGGTCCAGTCCTGAAAGAGCAGGAAGTTGAAGCGGCGCACTTTGTACGGGCAGTTATTCGAGCAATAGCGCGTGCCCACGCAGCGGTTGTAGACCATGTCGTTCAGGCCTTCGCTCGTATGGTTGGTCGCGCCTACCGGGCAGACCACTTCGCACGGCGCGTTTTCGCACTGCATGCACGGCAGCGGCTCGGAATACGCTTCCGGATTGTCCATGTCACCGCGGAAATAGGTGTCCACGCGAATCCAGTGCATTTCCCGGCCCGCGATT
>Ga0224568_1000033_pt1 | contig 48691 bp, 42 predicted proteins | sample CLU5metagenome_FD_182727 | JGI IMG/M metagenome (GOLD analysis project Ga0224568, IMG submission 182727) | Spruce litter microbial communities from Bohemian Forest, Czech Republic - CLU5 | ecosystem: Environmental > Terrestrial > Plant litter > Unclassified | place: Czech Republic: South... | reverse complement strand
GCTGCATCGGTGGTTTTTGCGTTGCAAGAAAATAGAAGCCTGATTCTTGCAGGGCCGCGGATTCTAGAATAATCGGCCCCTCAGGCAACTCATCCCACTGCCGCACGCCATCACCTCCCAGCAACCAGATCGTCTCTTCCCGCAATCTATCGGCAAGAAGCTTGTAGTCACCTCGATGAAACAGAAGTGCACCGGTGGCCAATGGATCCAACATATGCTCACCGCGATTCCGCCTCGGATCGAAGACACGCCCGCCATCGTCATCGCCGAAACGCGGCGGCGAACCACTCCGGCCCAGCTGGTAGAGAGCAGCCAGCATTTTTTCCAAAGTGGTTTCAAAGCTTTTCGGAACCGCAATGCCGTTCAATCTTGCCAGTACGTAAGAGTGCAAAAACAAATCGAGCGCGTAGACGTGGTAATACGTCGATTGCTCGAAATGAAATCCGTCGGCGCGGACCTGACGATCACTCTCCCGCAATACGATCTCCCAGCCCAGTGATTTCCAGCGTTTCGCGGCAGGCAATTCCGGACAGAGGACTCCGAGGAAAAACAGGCCTACGCCTTCGCCCAGCAAATGAGTGTTGGGAGAAAAATAGGTGGAGAGATAGCGTTCGATGTGGCGGCCATGCAACGCCAAAGCTGAGAGCCATTCGTCGCGGAACCTGGAAGCATGCTGTGTGCCTTGCAGCAGATAATAGGTCCAGATCCAGGACAGGCTTCGGAAAGCAACTTCCAGACTACTGGCCCAGTTGATGCCGATTGGATAAGGATTTGCAGCTAGCCACTCGCGCCACTGGCAAAAGATTTCCTCTGCGTAACGTTCATCGCCAGTCAATCGGTAAGCTTTCGCCAAGGTTACAAAATGCTGATGGCGATTCAGTTCCCACGTGATTTTGCTATCGCCTACTTCGCCAAAATCGAGATAGCGAACTTTGTAAAAAACGTTTTGCGGTGATCGCTTCTGATGAACCGGGTCCAAATGCCAGTCGATGGGATCGCCGAAGTCCAGGCCTTCATATCCCAACAAATCGAACCGGTGCCGGCAAATCTCATCCGCTTGTCGGATAATTTGTTCGACTTGCCCCGGAAGCCTCTGCCGTAGAAGATCAAGCACGGGACCAATAGAATCTGAACTGAAGAAAAAACCGCCTTGCTTGAGTAAGCTCAACCCCTGTAGCGGTGAGGTAAAATCAAATTCCAGGCTCGACAACAATCTATCTTGCCTTTTGTTAACTTCTTGACGAACCCTATCGCGGAGCTCGTCCCGATTCATTCGAGCCAGCCGGTCTTTAAGTTGTCGCCAGTCCCTAAGTCTCATGGTTCAGCAGGCTTGCGCGATTACGTTTCACTCCCCAGCTCCTCATCACCTTACTTGAATTTCGATTCCACATTGCGAATTTATGAAGAAAAGTTTTAGAGGCTGCAATCCAAGGACTCTGCGTCATATATGATGATTTTGCGTCTTGCATCGTTGGACCAACCGAGGCGCAAAGATTTGCAACTCAGGCTGGACGCGGCAAGTGGCTAAAGATTCACCGTCCATCTGATTGCACAAAACCCGCCTCGGGCTGCGCATCGCCACGGGAACAATCCATACTACCGGACGTTATGAACAGAGCAGTCAGCATTTTCGGGCTGGGATATGTAGGTTCGGTTACCGCGGCATGTCTCGCTTCCAAAGGACATTCCGTCACCGGGGTCGATCTAAGCCCGCTCAAGGTGGATCAGTTGAATGCGGGCCGCAGTCCGATCGTCGAGCCGGGCGTCAATGAATTGGTGGAACAGGCGCATAAAGCTTCGTTACTGCGAGCGACCACCGATTCCGGTGCTGCGGTTATGCAAACCGACATCTCGTTTCTGTGCGTGGGCACTCCAAGTCTTCGCAGCGGGAAGCTGGACCTTGGCCATGTGGAGCCTGTTTGCCGCGATATTGGTCAAGTATTGAAACGCAAAGACCGCTTTCATCTTGTCGTTCTTCGCAGCACGGTGCTGCCCGGTACGGCCGAAAACATAGTTATTCCTGTACTCGAACAAACCAGCGGCAAACGCCTGGGAAAAGATTTCGGAGTATGCGTGAACCCCGAGTTCATGCGTGAGGGCACGGCGGTATCGGACTTCATGGAACCCTCGATGACCATCATTGGCGCCGCCGAAACCGCTCATGCTGCGATTTTGCGCGAACTGTATGCGTGGGCTCCGGGACAATTTTTTGAAACATCGTTCCGTTCCGCCGAGATGGTGAAATACGTGTGCAATGCCTGGCATGCGGTGAAAGTGGCATTTGCAAACGAATTTGGCACGCTCGCAAAAGAGCTTGAGGTTGACGCGGAAGCGATTACGGAAATCTTTACTGCCGATAACAAATTAAATATATCTCCAAGTTATTTAAAACCGGGGTTTGCCTTCGGTGGCTCCTGTCTTCCCAAGGATGTGCGCGCGCTCGCTTATCGCGCGAAAGAGCTTGACATCAAGTTGCCACTTTTTGAATCGATCATGCCGAGCAATAACGAGCACTTGCAGCGCGCCATCGAAATGGTGCTCGATACGGGCAAGAAAAATGTTGCCATCCTCGGGCTTAGCTTTAAGGCTGCAACCGACGACCTGCGCGAAAGCCCGCAGGTGCAACTGGTTAAACACCTTCTCGGGGAAGGGCGCAACCTGAAGATATGGGATGACAATGTTTCTCTAGGACGGCTCATCGGCTCGAATCGTGAGTATATCGAGCAGGCAATTCCGCATATTGGATCGTTGCTTAAAAGCGATCTTGCTCAGATTCTCAAAACTGCCGAGGTGGTTGTGATTGGGACTCGCGGTATTGCGCGCGATCAACTCCAGGCGCACCTCCGGCCAGATCATGTCGTAATCGACCTGGTGAACCTGGAAAAGTCGCGCAGGCCTGCGGCTGACATTTACGAGGGTATTTGCTGGTAACCGCGTGCGCATCCTCTGGGTAAAAGCGGGCAAACTACTACCGGTAGACACCGGCGGCAAGATTCGTTCCTACAACATTCTTCGCCATCTGGCTCGCGCTCATGAAGTCAGCCTGCTCACATACTATGGTGGGGAAAAAGATTCCAAATACGAGGCTGACATTCTTCAGGAATTTCCCGGAGCAAGAACCGTATGGGCCGCAAGCCTTGGCGGAAGCGCGCTGGTGCAATCGGCGGACTATCTGCGCCGTATATTCAACCCTGCACCCTTTGCGGTGACGAAGTTCGCTCATCCATCGGTTCGAGAAGCGGTTGTTTCTTTGCTTGGTGAAAAACAATTCGATGTCGCAGTTTGCGATTTTCTTTCAGCTTCGCTGAATTTTCCCCATGTGCCCAACACGCCTACAGTGCTGTTTCAGCATAACGTCGAGACTGCGCTCTGGCAGCGGATGGCCTCTGCTGAATCCAATCCGGTGAAGCGCGTTATCTATAAAATAGAAGCGGGCAAGATGGCACGTTACGAAAAGCGCATGCTGGAAAGGTTCCGTCATATTATTGCTGTTTCCGATCATGACCGGCAGCAGATGCTCAGTATGGTTTCACAGTGCGACATCAGCGTGATCGCCACCGGCGTCGATACGGAGAAATATACTGTGGCGACTTCGGCAACAGCGAATCCCCCGCGCATCGTTTTCACCGGTTCGATGGATTGGGAGCCTAATATCGATGCCGTGATCTATTTCTGCCGCGATATATTTCCGCGCATTCGCAGTGAATTTCCTGCGGCGATTTTCCAGATCGTTGGGCGCGATCCCCATCCGCGTGTACAGCAACTTGCTTCGCAGCATGTTCAGGTCACTGGCACTGTTCCTTTTGTAGGAGATTATCTGCGCGATGCTACGGTGGTAATTGTGCCGTTGCGTATAGGCGGGGGCACGCGGCTGAAAATATTTGAGGCTATGGCCATGGGCAAGGCCGTAGTCTCTACTTCGATCGGTGCAGAAGGATTGAAAGTGGAAAGTGGACGCGATTTGATTCTGGCGGATGCCCCTGCCTCATTCGCCGAAGCCATTCTCACGCTGATAAAGGATGCTGCGCTACGCCAAACGTATGAGATAGCTGCAGCCAGGCTTGCAGCGCAGTACGATTGGTCGAATATAGCTATAAGCTTTGCTCAAGTATTGCAGAAAGTCAAAGAGAGCCAGATTTCGAATGCGCCGCTTCCCCGCTCTGTCCCATGAACATTCTGGTGCTGGATGGAAATCAAAACCAGGCGGTCGCAGCCACAAGGTCGCTGGCTCGCGCTGGTCACACGGTTTACGCTGGCGAATCGGCGTCATGGTCAAAAGCTGGGTGGTCACGCGCTAGCAGTGGCAGTATTCGGTATCCGGCTCCACAGCGGCAGATTGATGCGTTTGTTGCGGCAATTTCTGATTTTGTGCGGCAACGACCGGGGACTCTGGTTCTTCCGATGACTGAGGCTACGACCTTGCCGCTCTCGAGCCATCGGGATTCTCTGATCGCCGCGGGAGCTTGCCTGGTCCTGCCCAATCACAATGATCTGCTCCGGGCGTTTAACAAGGAAGAAACAATCTGTTTGGCTGAATCGCTGGGCATCGCTATCCCCAAGACCATCACGGTTCTCAACCAGGAACAGGCTAACGATGTCGCACGCTCGATTCGTTATCCTGTGGTATTGAAACCGCGGGCCTCGGAGGAGATTTCACGAACGGGAACTGTGCGCACAGGAGGCCGTCCCCGCTATGCCAGCAATTCCACACAATTTAATGCGGCCTACGCTGAGATCTGCGAACGCTCCTCGGCTGTGTTAGTTCAGGAATTCGTTGCAGGAGAAGGTACGGGATATTTCGCTCTCATGCATCACGGCGAACTGCGAGCTGAATTCGCGCACCGCCGGATTCGCGATGTTTATCCCACAGGATCGGGAAGCGCGGTACGAATCAGCATTGAGCCTGACCCAGAAATTCGGAAGTATTCTTTGAGTATTTTGTCTGCTCTACGCTGGCATGGGGTGGCGATGGTGGAATACCGCAAGCGATCAGGCTATCCGGCAGTTTTTATGGAGGTCAATGGGCGCTTTTGGCATTCATTGGCTCTAGCCTGCTATGCGGGGGTTGATTTCCCCGCGCTATTGGCGCAAATGGTGGAACACGGAGATGTGGAGCGAACGGCCGGATACAGCACAGGTGTGAGATGCCGGTGGCTGCTTGGCGATGCTCGACACCTTGTGGAAGTTTGGAAGGGGCCGCCGGCAGGCTATCCTGATCGTTATCCCGCAAAGCTACGCACTCTGCTGGATGTGCTTACGCCTATTCCCGGCACGTACCACGATCTGTTTCAATGGAAGGATCCTTTGCCCGAATTTGGAGACTGGGCAAATCTGTTCCGGCGCTGGATCGAAAAAGATTCAAAGTAGACTTCCATGCTCAAAGGCGTTCTGCACATCCACAGTAAGTATTCGGACGGCGAGTTCACCTTGGCTGAGCTTCGAGATATTTTTCTTGGCGAGAACTGCTCGTTCGTTTGCATGACGGATCATGCCGAATATTTTAACGAGGAATCTTTAGCACGCTATGTCGCGGAGTGTGAATCGCTTTCTGATTTTAAGTTTCGAATGGTGCCGGGACTTGAGTTCAGGTGCGAACGCAATATGCATATTTTGGGCTACCGTGCGACAAAGCTCACTCAGAGCACGATGCCAGAAGAAGTAATTCGACATATCGATAGATCTGGCGCGATCTCGGTGATTGCACATCCAAAGAATGACTTCTTCGAATGGATTGAGGGGTTTTCTCCACTGCCTCAGGGTATCGAGGCCTGGAACTCAAAATATGATGGGCAGTATGCGCCACGCTCGGGTACGTTTGCTTTGTTGCAGAAGCTCAAACAACGCGCCCCTGAGATGCACGCTTTCTATGGATTGGATTTGCACTGGAAGAAACAATTCCGCAATTTCTTTATCCACCTCGATTGCGATTTGGTTGAAACCGACGCGATCATGAATGCTCTTGCCGCGGGAAAGTATACGGCTCAGAAAGATGATCTGAGCCTGCCTTCCAGCGGCGTCTTGCCACAGTCCGTTCTCGAAGAGTTTGATCGCGCGCATGCACGATCTTCTCGCATGCGTGAGTTTTTGAAAAATGGCAAGAAGACACTCGATCGTTTTGGCATTCGCATTCCGCAGTCGATCAAGACTCAGTTGCGCAGGATTTTTTGATGGCCGCCCGCGGCATTGTATTTTTGATGTACCACGAACTAGAGTCGCCCGGGCGAGCGCTCTGCCAATCCGAACCCGGATACGTACGCTACGTTTTGGCGCAAGAGCGGTTTCAATCGCAGGTCGTTTGGCTGCGGGAAAATGGCTGGTGTGGTCTCAATGTAAGCGAAGCCCTCTTTTTTCCTACTGCTCAAGCTGTCGCCATCACCTTCGATGACGGTTCGGAAACCGATTTCATTACGGCTGCACCTATTCTTAAAAAAACGGGATTTAATGCCACCTTTTACATTACCGCGGGCCGGATGGGTACAAGGGGCTATATGTCGCCGGAGCAATTGCGCGAGTTGAGTTCCCTGGGATTCGAAATCGGCTGCCACTCGATGACTCACGCTTATTTGAATGATCTACAGCCTTCAGATTTGCGGCGTGAAATTGTGGATGCGGGTAAAACAATTGAAGACTTGATCGGCAAGAAAGTGCAGCATTTTTCCTGTCCGGGCGGACGTTACGATTCCAGAACAATCGCAGTAGTACAAGAAGCTGGATATCGAACGATGGCCACGAGCCGTTCTTATGCTAATTTTCCCTCAACCAATCCATTTCTGCTGGGAAGAGTGGCAATATTGCGCGGCTTCGATGACACGACCTTCGCGGAAATATGTACTGGAAAAGCGCTATTCAAGATGCGATTGCTTGAATCAGTACGGGGCAGCGCCAGAAATCTGTTCGGCAATGCAGCCTATGATCGAGTGCGTGCGCTCATGTTGCGAGAGCCATCGGGGGAGCGCTAGAAGCGTGGCAAGTCAGGAATTAACTTCCTGTAACTGCGCCTTCGCGGTCCACTATTTTCGACTCGGATTGACGATCGCAGATTCTCTCGATGTCGTCGGCGAGTTTTTTTGTGTTGTCTTCCGCCAACAACTCTGGCATCCGAGCCACCATCGCAGAGTGATTGCGTACCGCTTCAATCATTAATTTCAGCAAAGAGTCGGGATCGTCCTGCCGCCATAGTTCCACCCCTGCCGGACGAGTGCCGTTGTCGCTGGCCAGCACGGGCACTTTTAAGGCGAGTGCTTCCATCACTGAAGAGGATACCCCGTCGGTCATCGGCACGCGAATACATGCCAGCGACCGGGTCAACATTGAAAGAAAAACATCGTGCGCGACGGAACCGGTAATGCACACGGCGTCTTCCAGCTTTTCATTTTTAAAGAATTGCCGCAACGGCTCCAATTCTCGGTCACTTGTACCTACCAGCAAGAACCCAATCCTTGGGAAGTGGCTTCGGAAGCGGCGCATCGCTTCGGCGAGAAATTCCAGCATGTATTCTTTGCGGTAACACAGGTAAACAAAAAAAGTTCCTTCCAGGTTTGCGCAAAAAGCCCCGACGTTTTCAGGCAGAGCCCCCGGGGTGAACTGAACGTACTGGGTGGAGAAATGAGGAATTGGCAGAATACGTCGAGGATCAATTCTGGTTGTAAGCAACGCCTGTTTGACCGGTTCGCTATTGCAGTAGATTCGTGTTGGCACGCGAAACAAAAGGGCGAAAGCAAAATAACGCAAAGAATACTTTGGCGCTGGGAAAAAGCTCTGTTGATGTCCGCCGCAATAGGTCAGCAGGCCTGGCCTTCCGGCCAGCCGGGCTAAAACGAGTGCCACCAGAGCCAGTAAATATCCTTTTTTCGTTTCGCCATTGACCCTTACGTGCATGGCATAGCCACGCCAAACATGCTTCCAAACCTTATACAGATAGTCAGCGGCATTCTGTACATCGATATATTCGGCGCTCGGCACCTTCCGGTTTTCATTCAGATTCATTACCGGACAATCCCAGCCGCGAGCTTCCAACTCACGCCGCAATCCAACCAGGCTCATCGCCCAACCGCATACTGGCGGCGGCCAATTGCCGATTTGCAGGATTTTTTTCACCGCAGCGACCCTTGCTTCCCCGCACTGGTCGCTTGCAATGCGAGCGCAGGATGAGTCCTTGGATTTTTGATCGCGAGCTGGCTGGTGTAGAGATCCTGGTATTGATCTCTTATTCGCGAGATCGAATATTCCGACATGGCTAATTCCCGCGCACGCGTTCCAAATTGTTTTCGCAACTCTGGTCGGGTTATTAAAGTCTGAAGAGCGGCAGCAAATTGATCTTCGTTGCCCTCGGGAAATAAGAATCCATTTTTTCCATTCTGCACCAGCTCTGGATTGCCGCCAATATCGGCAGCCACTACGGGGATGCCCGCAGCCATCGACTCCAGGATTACGTTGGAAAGACTTTCGGAAGACGAGGGCAGAACGCTGATATCGAGGGACGCCAATACTGCTGGAACATCGCGGCGATCGCCAAGGAAGATAAAATTACTCGACAATCCGAGCTGTCCTACCATTCCCTCCAAGCTCGTTCGCAAAGGGCCATCACCGGCAAACACGAAACGCAATCGCGGAAATTGTGGTGTCAACTTTGCGGCGACGCGGATCAGCATTTCGTGTTTTTTCTCACGATGGTTCATGCGCGAGATCATTCCAATAGTTATAACTTCCGGATCGCGCGGCAAAACTGGTACGATTCCCGCAAATAATTCTGTTGATAATCCATTGCCAATAACAGTTAGTTTTTGCTGGCTCAATCTTGCGTTTTGCAATCTTGCTGCGGCCGCATGGGAATTGCATACTACGCGGTCGCAAAGTCGGAATGCCGCATTCTGTATTCGAAATTGCCTTGCAGTCAGCAGATCGCCCAACTGGCGATGGCTACCCAGCACCACCGGCACACCGGCAAAACGCGCGGCTGGAATAAGCATAAGGTTGGAATAGAAATCGAACGAATGGGCAACAGCGACATTGTTCTTTCGCAAAAATCGCGACAAAGCCAGACGCGCCTGCCATGACCGGAAACCGAACAGACTTCCGCCGGGAGAAAATTCATTGAGGTCGTTTACCTCGCTGACGAATAGTCCCATCCGCTTCAGGCATCCGAGGCTTACCGAAAATTTATTCCGGTCAATTGCATTCGACAACGTGACAAACTGGCGCTCGCTTCCGCCGGTTTCGAGCGTATTGGTCATCAAAAAAACGACCGGAGGAGAAACACTTCCACTCAACGGAATTTGTGCCGATTCTTTCATCAGGCTTGCATGAGCCTTAAATCCACGACAGGTCTTTGGTAACGAAAAGCCGCCCCAATGGCGTTCTCGTTCTCGCGTAAAATTTGGCGCGGAAAAATACGTGATATTGTGCGCGCATTGCACTCAAACGCCGGCTGGGAAAATGATCCGTTGATTCCAGCTCATAATTAAATTCTCGTAACGAATTGCCAGTCAGCGCTTCGAATTGCGAAAGTTCCTGGTTGGAGTAAAACTTTCGCCAACGACCGATCGGACTGAAGCCGCTGTTTTTAGATTCCTCCTGAAACGACGTGTTCGGTTCGCTTACCGAGCCGATTCCAACTCGGCGAATTTCATCGAAGTCTAATTCCTGGCCAATAAAATTGCCGACTTGGGTCAATGCTTCTCTTGGATTGCCGATTAAATCTTCGAAGTGAACCTCCATATAGTTCGATCCCAATCGTGATCCACCGTTGCGCCCTTCGCGAACCATCCACTCCCAATACAAACCGGCCGCCATGCGCCGCGGTGAACGATCCCAGGGTAGCAGCCGCGGATATCCCTGACGCTCCATGGAGAGCGCAACATCGCGGCCATCGCGAATGATATGAACCACCAGCGCGTCCGGAATGGTTTTCCGAATTCGATCGAGATATAAGATGTGATCGGGCGTACATTCCGCCCATCGCTCCACTCCTTGATGGCGCGCAGTCTCTTCCATCACAATGCGGAGAAAGTCGCCTCCGTTACGGCATTCGCTCATCACTCGAGTTTCCACCTGATCGCGTTGCAAACCTGTAAGCGTGAACAAGCGGCTGTTGAACCAGGCTTCGAGCAGTCGCTGCCTGTTTCGCGCCACACTGAGATCGCCGAAACGAGGCTCCAGAACGTGCAAGACTTCGGATTCGGTTCGATAGATGGCAAAGTTCCCGGCCGAAAGCAATGCGTGATAAAGATAGGTCGTGCCCGAACGCGGACACCCGAGCACGAATACTGGCGCTTTGCTGCGCGATCCGGTTTGGTTCGCAGCCGGCGGCATCGCTGATTGAGAGGCATTCTGCATGAAAAGCTAACGCGCCATTCTGGCGGAGGGAACCGCATCGCAGGCTGATACAGAATCCGATACCGGGGTTCGCTCCTGCGAGGTGTAGCCTCTGGCTTCAAGAAAATTACGGTGCCAGAGTTCGAATACGAGCAAGATCCAGAGCACGCCGGCGTGATTGCGGCGACCGCGGAAATGCTCTTCCAGCAAACTGCGGACCGCTTCGGGTTTGAAGTATCCACGCTGCAGCGTGCGAGGTTCGAGCAGCATTTCAACCAGCATGGGTTTCAGTTCGTTGCGCATCCAATGCACGAGCGGCATGGAAAACCCTTGCTTGGGGCGATTGAGAAGTTGCGGGGGAATGCCCAACCGCTCGGCGAGGCGCTTGAACATATATTTTCGCGTACCGTTGCGAAATTTGTATTTCAAGGGCAGGCCCGCGACCCACTCGACGAAGACATGATCGAGAATGGGACACCGCATCTCGAGCGAATTCGCCATGCTCATGCGGTCCACTTTGGTCAGGATGTCAGCGGGGAGATACGTCTTCGTGTCCAAGTACATTAACCGGCTCAACAGGTCAGTTGCAGGAGCATCGTCATAATATTTTTCGAATTGACGGAACGGGTCGGTTAGATCTCGGGTGTTAGCGGCAAAGTCTTCGGAGAACAGGCCGCGATCGCGTTGCGCCGCAGGCAAAAACGATACGCCATCGAGATAACGCTCACGAGTTTTCAATGTGAGATTCCACGCCAGTTTGCGGCCCTTCACATCCAGGGGCAAACGGGGATATACATGATTGCGGTAAATACGGCCAACCCAGTTGGGAATTATTTCAAAATGACGACGCTTGTAGTTGACGATATAGCGGTCATATCCGGCAAACAGTTCGTCGCCGCCGTCGCCGGAGAGCGCTACAGTAACGTGCCGCCGCGCCAACTGGGAAACGCAATAGGTCGGAATCATGGAAGAATCGCCAAATGGTTCTTCCATCATTCCAGTCAAATGATTCAATGTTTCGGTAATGTCAGGATCGACGACCAACTCGTGATGATCGGTGCCAAAGCGTTCGGCTGCGATACGCGCATATTCGGCTTCGTTGAAATCCGCTTTGCGAAAGCCAATTGAAAATGTTTTCACCGGCGCGGAACTTTCCCGTGCCATCAGCGCGACTACGATGGACGAATCCACTCCACCGCTCAAAAGCGCACCCAGCGGCACATCGCTGATCATTCTTATGCGAACAGCTTCCGCTAAGCGGCTTTCCATCTCCTCCAGACAGGCTTCATCCGATCCCGGATCGTGCACGCCATATGCGGGAACGTCCCAATACTGGCGCACGTTAATTTTTCCGTTCTTGTATTCCGCGAGATGGCCGGGGGGAAGCTTCTTGATTTCACGGAATGCCGAGTAAGGGTCGGGAATATAGCCGTAGCAGAAGAATTGCATTACGCCTTCTGGATCGACAGCAGCCAATTCAGGCGCGGCCGCAAGCATGGCCTTGATCTCGGAGCCAAAGAACAATCGGCCATTGTGTTCGGCGTAGTAGAGGGGCTTCTTGCCCAAACGGTCGCGTGCAAGAAGCACAACATTGCGTTTGGCATCGTAAAGCGCGATGGCAAACATGCCTCGCAATTTGGTTACACAATCCGCGCCCATCTCCTCGTAGAGATGAACGATCACTTCCGTATCAGAGTGCGTACGGAGTTGATGTCCGCGGTTTTCCAGTTCCTTACGCAGTTCGAGAAAGTTGTAAATCTCGCCATTAAATACGACGGTTACACTGCGGTCTTCGTTGTAAATCGGCTGATGCCCGCCGGAGAGATCGATGATGCTCAATCTCCGCATCCCGAGGCCGATATTCCGTTCGGCGTAAATGCCCTCATCATCGGGACCGCGATGCACAATGCTGTCCGTCATGCGGCGGACTTGCTCGGCCGTGATGGTTTCGCCCTCACGGCCAACGATGCCGGCTATTCCGCACATCGCTGCACCTCAAGGTTTTCATTGTTTTCACTCTCTTGTGCCGGGCGGTTCAGCGGTGCGGCGGGCTTGCGTCCGGAAACAGCAATGGGTTGCAGGATCACTCGCAAATCTTCGAGGCCGCTATCTTCGAACCAGCGAAATACTTCTTCGTACGTGTGCTTCGATTGGTACCACGGAGAGTACCAGTCAAATGTATCGAGCACGCGCCACTGAGGATCTTTGTGAAAAGCCATGGGAATAGCATAGGCCAATGCTCCGCTGGCAAAGCGGCCGGCAACGGGGATTTTGCGCAAGACTTGATGAACTCCGTAGAGGGGAATCACGCCGTAACACAGCTTGTGCAAAAGCCTGGGAGGCAAGCGGCGCGTGACCTTGCGATACACATCGCTCATCTTGTACCAGTTGTTGTATTTGCTGTAGAGCCAAATGGCGATTCGGCCACCGGGTTTCAACAACGGAGGCAGGACTTTAAACGCCTGCTCGCAATCGGGCGTGTGATGCAGCACGCCCAGGCTGTAGATTATGTCGAAACTTCCAGGGTGAAATGGCAATTGGAAAACATCCGCCTGGAAAAATGCCGCGTCCCGATCTTTTAAGTTTACAGCCGCAGCTTCCGCAGCCTGACTGAGATCGATCGCCACTACTTCCGCACCCCAACGCGTGGCAACTTCCGCAAACCGGCCCATTCCGCAGCCTACGTCGAGCACCAGTTTGCCAGCCAAATCCTCAGGTGCAAACCCGGTTCTGCGGCGGAAATCTTCCTCTGAACGCTGGCTGCGCTCGTTATCGAGTTGGGTTTCTGGAAAAGTCAGCCACTGAAAACCGAAGCTTCCGGCATAGTGCTGGGCATCGACGAAGCGCACGACATTTTTCACGATCGGATATTGTCTTTGGCATGCGGTACAGACCAGGCTGCTATCTTCCGCGTGCAGACTGCTTTGGCACGACAGGCAGCGCAGGACCGACAGCACCCGATCCGAGAGGCTAGGTCCGCTTTGTGATTTTGTCGTTTGCATACGTACTCTCGCCCATGTATCTCTTCCAAGCTCTATCCCGCGCAGATATTTGTTGTTGCACTGGTTGACTGTTTTGCGCTGGCTGTTCGGAAGTCAGCCGGTATAGCACCGATGAATACGCCACCATGAAATAAGGAAAAAGGTGATATTCGAAGCTGGCGAAGAGCGCTCCCACCATGAAGGCTGCCAGGCTAGCCCATAAGGCGTCGGTGAACAGTTGAATTTCCGGATTTTCCAAATAGGCCGGGAACGAACGGAGCTTTTTAAGATTGGCAAAAGATCGGTACAGAATTGCGAGAAGCAGAAACAGCGCCGGAAAGCCGCACTCCGCCGCGAACTCCGTATACGTGTTGTGAGTTACGTGCCAGGTGCCGGTAGCCGCTCCGAAATTGCCGGCACCGATGCCGAAGAGAGGATGGTGAATCGCTTCCTTAATACTCTCCTCAAGCAATTCTTTCCGGGCTTCCCAGGAACCGTGATCTCCAGCCTCCTGAACTTTCCCGCCGAAGATGCTCTCGATCCGGGCCATGTAATGAGGAGTTACAACGATTACGCCGGCTCCCACCAAACCCAGTACCATGGCTCCGACTACAAGATAGGAACGCCTGCCGCGAATGCCGAACTTCCATACAGAAATTGCTACCGCCGCCAGCATGGCCAGCAAACCGCTTCGCGAATAGGTGAGAATTACGCCCAGCAACATGCAGAGGACGCCTATCGTCCAGATTGCTTTCTTGCTGGAGCCGCGAGCCGCGAGCAGGAAGGCCAGGCAGAGCGGCCAGTTGATCGAGATATTGATGGCGAGGTCGTTCGGGTTTTCAAAAATACCGCCCAATGCTCCAATCAACCGTCCCTGATCTGTGTGGTGGATCACTATCGATGCCACCGTCATGATTATCAATGACGCCGCTTGCACCCAGAACAGCCTACGCAACTGGGTGAAGTTGTCGATCGTGAGGGTTACAAGAATGGCAACGATGACACCCTTCGAAAATTTTTCGAAGACGGTAGCAAATGCTCCTCCGCGCCAGTAAGCGAATGGAATCGAAATGATCAACTGGACAAAGAGAAGAAGCAGCAGTTTCAGTTCGAGGGGAAGCTTTCGTTTAACGCGGCCCGAAGCCAGGGTGACGATCAGGGCAATGAACGCAATTCCTCCAATGATCTTTTCGAGCGGAATCGTGTTCAGGCCGGGGATCAAATCTTCCGGGCGCACGTAATAAAGGAAGGTGAAGAGCAGCACGGCGTTATACGCCAGCGTGTTTCTGCTTTTCTCTTCCACCGCCCGTTTATCGATCGCCGTCGCCAGTGTTGCCACCAAAATGCTCCTAGTCAGTTCTTTGAGAAATTTCTCTTCAGCGTTCCCATCCCGTTTTGCGGCCCGACGCATAGTTAGCAAATGCCACCAGAGCGGCCGTGTTCAGCAGCACAAACGTCAATGCAGCATTAGAAGCTCGCGCGAACATTCCCGATCCCATGCGGAGAAATGCCAGCAAGCTGATGCCGTAGAAAGCAACCTGCAAAAGCCACAGGATGCGATAGCCCGTTTCACGAGCCAGCGCGGACGTTACAAAGGCAACCAATAATGCAAAAGGCACAATCAGGCGCAACAGCTTGTGGCAAACAAACTCGAAACGGATCGGATTTTTGCCACTCAACAGCCATGGCGCTAACTGCAAAAGTTGATAGTTGCCGCCCAGAGTGCGGACTTTACGGGCAAATTCGCGGTCGGGGCCCAGGTTTGCACTATCCCAAGCGCGGGCACGCGGCTCAAACAACACGCGTTTTCCTTGCTTCGCCACCTGCATGGGGATATAAACATCGTCCAAAATCGTTCCTTCAGGGACATTCACCAACAATTCGCTTCGCACGGCGTAGATGGCTCCAGTCGCGCCTACTACCGAACCGGAAGCCGATTCCAGCTCGCGCACATTTTTTTCGATGCGCCAATACAAACTCATTCCCTCTTTGGCCTCGCCCGACTCTATATCTCCTAACATCAATTCCCCGCTTACGCATCCCACATCTGGGTCTATGAAGTTTTCGGCAAGCATGCGGAGAGCGCTCGGTTCAATCTTTTGCCGGACATCGGTGAACATCACAAGCTCACTTTGAGCGATCTGAATGCCATCGTTCAACCCGTACGCTTTGCCTCGTGGCAATTGGTTCAGCACAATGCGCAGGCGCGGGTCACTGTCACTGCATTCCCGCAAAATTCTTTCTGTTCTGTCCGTCGATCCGTCCGAAACCACAACCAGCTCCAGCAAATGTGCGGGGTAATCCAGAGCCAGCAAGTTGTCTATCTTTTGTTGCAAACATTTTTCTTCGTTGCGTACCACCATCACAACAGAAACTGAAGGCTGATACTCCCCGCGCTGCACCGGCCACGGAAACAGGTGCGCGCGCAACCACAGCCATGCCATGTATCCCACATAGGTGTAAGCGATGAAAAGAGCCGACATCCAAAACAGCCACTTCATCGCGCGCCCCGGCCCAGCAGGACGATCTTGATGGTTTGAAACATGATGAGCAGATCCAGGCCGAGCGATGCATTCTTGATATAGAACAGATCGTATTGCAGCTTTTCCCGCGCATCCTCAAGCGTGTTGCCGTATTTGTATTGCACTTGCGCCCAACCGGTAATTCCCGGGCGCACGGCATGGCGGACGTCGTAATATGGAATCTCCTTACTGAGCCATTCGACAAATTCCGGCCGCTCCGGGCGCGGACCTACAAAATGCATGTCACCTTTCAACACGCACCATAGTTGAGGAATTTCATCGAGCCGCGAGGAGCGCAAAAACTTTCCGACCATGGTTATGCGCGGGTCATCGTCAGTAGCCCAGGTGGCGCCGGTGTCGGCTTCAGCGTCCTGGCGCATGGTGCGAAATTTGTAGCAATAGAAAACCTTTCCGCCCCGCCGCCCGACGCGCCGCTGGCGGTAAAGCACGGGACCTGGAGAACCCAGCTTGACGGCAAGTGCGATGAAAGGCAACACAGGCAACGAGAGCACGAGCGCAACCAAGGCGACAGAAAAATTCAATATCCGCCGCACGAAACGGAAGAAGCTGCTGAACCGGAATCCTTCGGCAAAAATCAGCCAACTGGGATTGAGTTGCTCCACTTCAATTCTTCCCGTGATTTTCTCCAGCCAGGAGGTCGCTTCTTCTACCCGCACTCCGTCTAAACGCAAATCCAGGAGTTCGTCGACAGGCAAGGTACCGCGGCGATCGGGCATGGCGACAATCACACGGTGAACTCCCTTTTTACCTTTCGCGATTTCCCACAGATCGGAAGCAACCGACTCGCGCGTCAACTCTCCCTCAACATTGCCGGTCCATCCAACAACCTCAATGCCCAGCGTGTCCCGTTGCCGTAAACCATTGACGAGACGTTGGGCGCGGTCACCCGTGCCCAGCACATACACTCGCTCCCGCAGGAATGGCCGCCTAACCAGCCAGGAATACGCTCCGCGCCAGCAAAACAAAGTAAAGGTAAGGATGATGAGCCCCAGCAGGGCCGAACCGTTGCCGGGCATCAGCGTCGGGAATAAGAAGCCCACAACAGAGAGCGCCAGGGACACAAAGCCCATGACGAGCAGAATTCGCAAGCCCTGTTCCCAGTTTTTATCCAGATTAGAGGAGTCGTAGAGATCCAACCAATGGGAGAACAGGAGGACAACGGCAGTGACAGCTAGAATTTTGAGATATCCACCTTCAACGTTGAGCAGCAGCCAGCTGTCCTGGTTGCGCAGAACTGTGCCGAGTACGAAGGAAAGCCAAACGATCAGCGCCTCGCCCGCCAGCAAAACCAGCGTACGAAGCGGATAGTAGACTTTGAACAGCCGAATCACAGTTCCCTGCTTCCCTAGGCCTTGGACTCGTTACCATTTTTCTGATTTGCGTCGTAGTAATAGCGCGAATAAGGCACCGTCTCGGCATGCGTACCGTTGAGGACCACGCCAACCAGCATCTCGTCGGGAAATTCCTGCCGCGCGCGCCGCGCCATGTCGGTTGGCGTCGCGTCGGAACGCACTACCATCAGCACGCCATCGCAGGCCTTCGCCAGAACGCTGGCGTCGGAAACCGGGATCGTGGGCGGCGAATCAATGATGATCCAGTCGAACAAATTTTCCACCCGCTGCAAGAGCAGCTTTAACCGGCCATTGGCCACCAACTCGGAAGGATCGGAAATTTCTCCGCCGCTGGGAATCAGAAACAGATTTTCCATCGGACCACGCTGCATTCCCGAGAACTCGTCGCCTCGCCCCTGGAGATAATCCGCGAGTCCGGGAGATGAGGTTGTGCCCAGCATCATATGCAGCCGCGGACTGCGCAGATCGGCGTCGATCAACAACGCGCGCCGGCCGTGCTGCCGCACCAATACTTGCGCAAGATTGGCTGCCGTGAACGATTTACCTTCTTTGGGCAGCGCGCTGGTGACGAGAAGCTTCTTCAGCGGCATCTTTTCGCGCGCGTGATAGAGACGAGAACGCAACGTGCGGAACTCCTCGGTGCCGCGCGAGCTATCCTCGTCGTTGAAAAATAACATGGTTTTTTCATCCGGAGCCCAAGCTTGCGGAAGGCAGCGTGCCAGTAAAGTTTCCAGGCTTAGAGCACTGGTAAGCGGCGGCATTGCCGAGGTATAAGGAACGCCGCTGTGCATGGCTGATTCGGGCCGCAGTTCGTCAACAATCGATACCGTTGACGACTCGGGGATCTCGTTCCCCGAATAAACAGGCTGGGGACCTCCCTGCGATGCCGCTCGCTCCTGTTCGGCCTTTTTCAAGGCCTCGTGAATCCTGCTCATAGCTTCCTTTCCCTGGGGAAGTCCTTTTCTTCTTCGCGCAGCCGGTCGGCCAAATTGGCCAATGAGCGCAAGGTTTCAACGAGATCAGCTTTTTCGGAGCCGGCGACAGAAGGGATGGCCATCGCGCCAGCAACCGTGGCGCCGCCCAAATCAAAATCCCGTGCTACGACTTCCACCACATCCGGGCCAATGACTTTCTGCTGATCCACAAACGCGCTGACGAGGCAGTGCTCGCAAAGCAAGTTGATCACGCGCGGAATACCGCTGGAATAGTGGTGGATGGCGAGCAAAGAGTCGGGATCGAAGATTTGCTGCCCGTTGGAACCCGCAATGCGCAATCTCTGCTGGATGTAAGCTTTCGTCTCTTCGAGGGTGAGGGGATGAGTTTTTGCCCGCAGGGTGAGCCGCTGGCGCAACTGGCGCAACTGCGGCTGCTTGAGCTTTTGCTCGAGCTCGGGCTGGCCGACCAGCACAATCTGGAGTAATTTTTCCGTGAAGGTTTCCAGATTGGTAAGCATCCGGATTTCTTCCAGCACTTCTTCGGTCAGGTTCTGTGCTTCATCCACAATGAGCACGGCGGTTTCGCCGGCACGATAGCGATCGAGCAACCAGTTGTAAAGCCGCAGCAGGATCTGGCTTTTCGCCTTCGACTCGCAGGGGATGCCGAAATCCGCCATCATGTAGTCGAGAAACTGTGTCGTGTTCAGGCGCGAATTGAAGACAAAAGCGGTTGCGACCTGTTGCAGGCGCAGCCATTCCAAAAGTTTGTTGATCAGCGTGGTCTTGCCGGTTCCCACTTCCCCGGTCAGGAGAACAAAACCTTTGCGGCTCTGGATGCCATAGGTCAGGCACGCCAGCGCCTCTTCCGTATGCCGCGTCAGAAAGAGATAACGCGGATCGGGATTGACGTTAAACGGATTCGCCCGCAGACTAAAGAACTCTTTATACATGGCTGGTTCTTAAAAAAAATCTTCGATTAAAGCCTTACTGTTTCCTTCGCGTCCTTCAAATGTTTGTTCCGGTTCCAGAAGCGACTTGAGCCGTTTCCGTTTGCCGACGCAGTTTCCGCCACCCAGGGAATAGCAACTAACATGGGAAGTTCCAGCGCCGCTTCGGCGTCCGCTTGCGTGCGAATCGACGTGTCACGCAGCTCCAGCCAGAGGGCAAGACCGAGGCCCAGGGCAAAGCCCGCGCCCAGGCCGCCGCCGGCAAAAAACAGACGGTTCGGAAAGCTCGGTGAATCCGGCAGGTTGGCTGGATTCACCAGATGCATCTGCTCGCCTTCCTGCTGCTGCTCCATTCTCAGGGCAATATCAGACTTGCTCTTATCCGCCAGCAAGTCCTGGTAAACCTTCTGCGTGTTGTCGTAATCGCGCGCCAGTTGCTTATACTGTTCTTCGATCGCCGGGCTCAGCGACACCCTGCCCTGATAAACCGCAATTTCTTCCTGAAGTCTTTTCTGATCGCGGGTAGCCTGCGCGATCAAATCTTCGTATTGATGAAGCTGAAGACGAATCTGGCGAATTTCGGGCGGTTCCGATGCCGAACTTTTATCGGATGTTGCACTCGCGGTTTTATCCGTGGAATTGTTGATTTCATCCAGCTTTTTCTTGACTTCCGCAATGTCAGCCTGAGTTTTGATCACATCGGGGTGGTCAGCGGTGTAGCGGGCCTGAAGGTCGATCAATTGAGTCTGCAATTGCGAAAGCTGCTGCTGTAACGTTACCGGATTGCTGGCCGACTGTGAATTTTTCCACACGGTGAGCTGCTGCGCCAGCAACGATTCTGTGTAGGATTTATCCTGCTGCGCGCGGTTCAGGCTTTGCGTATTGGCATCGAGCTGCGAGTTCAGCCCCATCAGGATTTTCAGGTTGTTGTCTTCGTCGCCGGGGAGCTGACCCATGTATTGCTTTTTGAAGGCTGCCAGCTTGCTGTCGAGTTCATCCAGATTGCGCTTGGTGTCTTCGACTTGCTTGCTGAGGAAGTCGGTGGTGCCGCGAGCAACGTCTTCACGCGATTTAAGATTTTCTTCCAGCAGCAAGCTGGTAAGTTCGTTGCAAATTTGCTGTGCTTCGCGAGCGCCCGGGGCCGTGTAGTTTACATAAAAGCCAGGAACCGGACTGCTCTGGTTCGGCTTCTTCTTGCCACCGCTGGGGCTGGCCACCTGCGAAAGATCGGTTTCCACGGGCTCCACGGTCATGTTGGCCCGGATGGCGTCAATCATGCCATCCACATTCTGGCCCGGCTTCACCAACTGCAAACGCTCGATCATGGGCTGCAAGCGGCTTTGGCTCAGCACCTGCTGTTGCAAGGTGGCAATGCGCTCGGTGAGATCTTGCGTGATTACGGGCTGCACAATGCCCTCCGGCACTTTCTGCCCTTCCACGAGAATCAGCGACTGTGAGGTATATTTCGCGGCAAAAAAATAGGAAACCGCGAAACCCGCCAGCGGCGCGAGCAGCGCAGGAATCAGAATGATTTTCAGCCGGCGGCGCAGCATCGCCAGATAATCGTCCATGCTTAGTTCGCGATTTTGCATCATGATCGAGTACTCGTTTCGCCGGTCGTGGCCGGCATGCAATTAGTCAAGCCGTATGGGCCGAGGGATCCAATCCAAACCAATTGTGCCTACGTTCCGTTGCGAAATGCGGCTACAGGGCCCGGTTGAACCGCAAAACGAAGTGTCGAAGCTCAACTCGTTGAATTGATAGCTGGCATAAACTTTGAAATGACGCCCCAGATTCCGGCGCACTCCCGCGCCAGCGAAGCCGTAGTCGTAGGTGTTGGCGATTGTGCCAGGACATTCAGCGGGATTCAGGCTTCCCGGATTTGGATTTGTCGCCGTGGGGGTGCAAATCGCTATTTGCAGAGCAGTTTCCGGGATGAAGCGGGTGTTGCGAGAGTAGCCAAAGTCGGCAAAAGCCGTCCAGACACGCCCCATGGGCCGAGTTGCGGTGAGCCTTGCGACATCGCTTTCGGCACCAGAAAAGAAACCGGCTCCGTTGGTGATGTAGTGATCGTAAGAAAGATCCAGGCTGGTTTTAGGAAATTGGTAGCGCAGGGACGCGCGACCCGCCACGGTGATACGCAGATCATTCGAGCCATTGAGGTCCAATTCGGTAAATTGCGGCCCGGCACCGATTACAAAATCCATACGCCCGGAAATACGGTGCCCCCACATCAACTGAATCACATGGCTGTGAAAATCAATCTGCGTGGAAAATTTGAATCCCTGATATCCGTATACCAACGCACCTTGATCATGCGGACCCAGTACACGGTCATAGCCAACCTCGCCTGTAATCTGAGTATTTCCGATGAAGGCGTTTCCGGCATCAGGTTCATTGTCCAGGAAGTGAACGAACCCATACCCTCCCGTCACGGTCACGGAAGACTTGGGCGTCAGGTTTTCTACAACATCCACCAGCGTCAGATTCATGATGCGGGGAACCTGACCGAGCGCGCCCAGGGCATTGCCGCCAAAGAATGCACTTTGCCCGCCTAAGGCCGCGCCCTCAGTACCCACGGAACCGTAAGCGCCCCCGAATGTTCCCTCGGGCTGATAGCTGAAAGCGTCACGAATTCCCAATTCTCCGCGCTTCCACGTGATCTTTTGATTTACGCCCAGCTCTTCGATCTGCCTTAGCCCAACCTCGCCCACACTGTAATACCCGATACCGCCCAGGTAATCGAGCGAGAGATCGTAGTTGCTCCACAAGCGCTGCAATTCCAGACTGCCAAGAGCATCTGTAATCGAAGAGACCTGCGAGCCGCCCAGGTTGTTCTCCACATTCGAATCCACCGATTCGCTGACATGCGCGCCCGCCTGTAGATAACTCAAAGGTGCGGCATGCGGCTGGAGATTCGGCATATCGATTCCAGAAATCGGAGGGTTGTCGTTGATAGTCGGAGCCGGACTGTCCGGGCCGTAGGCTGGAACAGGCGGCTGGGACGGTTCGGTTTGAGGAGCAGCGGAAGATTGCGGATTGGAAGCATCCTGTCCCCAGACGGAGTTAAGCCCCGCCACGAGCACAAAAAGGACCAGCATGCTTCGATATATATTCATTCAAATTCCTTACGGGACTACGATGGTATCGCCCGGCCGCAGCCGGATGTTCTGCTCGGGATGATCGCCTTTTACGACTTCCTTGTAATTGAAGGGCAGCTTTACCTGACGGCCGTTTTCCGTACGCAACAGGTAAATCTTCTTAAGGCTGGCAAATTGCGTAAAACCCGCGCTCGAGAGTGCCTGTAGAACGGTCATGCCGGGCAGTAAAGGCATGGCTCCGGAGTGCGTCACTTCCCCGGTAACGAAAATTCTGCGGCTGTTCATCGCCGTTACAACTACAGTTACGCGGGGATCTGCAATGTACTTCTTCAACTTCGTTGTAATGGAATCCGCCAGTTGCATAGGCGTTAGACCGGCCGCAGGCACGTCATTCAGCAACGGAAGAGAAATTTTCCCGTCGGGTCTCACGGGCAAAGTGGCGCTCAGATCAGGTTCCTTCCACACCGAGATATGTAAGGAATCATCCGCTCCAATTACATAGTCGGCGGGAGTCTCTACAGCAGGCACCACAGCTTCGGTAGCAGGCGCCTTCGCCGGCATTCCCTGATTCTGAGTAGCATCATTTTGAGCCCACATGCCGATGGCCGTAAATCCCAACAGCGCCAGGCAGGCAAGCTTGGCTAACTTCTTCATGCACTCTCCTGAGAATTTATGCGTCCGCATTAGCCGTTGGCATGAGCTTTAGACTGCAAACCTTTGTGTATAACAAAGTTTTGTAACAGGCGCGTGAATAAGACACACGTCAGGTCAGCGTAATGCAGCTGCATCCCGCAAAGTCCGGCCAGAACGTTTGTGGCTATTGAAACCAAACTTTGATGCCGGAAAACGGAGCCTAAAAATGATCCGGGCACGAAAAAGTCTTTCCGGTCCGAAGGGGCGCTCCACAACTTTAGCTCTCTGTTTTTCGACATCTATAAGCCGGAATTGGCCAGAAATGGGACAAAAATCGACCGTTTTGCCCTATCGTGTTCCGTGCAAAAGTAGGAGCATTAATACTATTCAATTGTAACCGAAGAGGTCGCATCTGCCGCGGGTAAAGAATCGTTGTCAAGCAAGGCAATAGAGACAATCCACTCCATACGATGGGCTTTGGGTTGATGTGTTTTAGGTAGGAATGCCTGGGTTGAAGGATGGGATTCGATTTCTGAAGAAAGCAGGTTATAGACCGGCAGATGCGGCGAGCAAAGGGGAGGGTTCCTGCTCGCCGCACCGGCTGGATTGCCGCGTTTAGGCGGAAACACTGATTCCAGAGCCAGTGGTGTTGCCAGTGGTCGTGCTGGTTGTGGATGCAGTGGAAGTTCCGCTGCTCGCCGGGCTGGAAAGAAGATTGAGGACAATCTGCTCATTGCTGTTCGCGCCCAGATTGAAAGTAATCTGCTCCGGATTCGAACCCTGATTGCCGACGCTGAGCGAAACTTGTTCGCCGCCCCCCGAAGTTGAATTGCCGATGTTGATCGTAATCTGCTCCAGACTAGTGGCGCTGCCGGTGTTGGCGAGGTTGACAACGATTTCGGGCCCAGCGCCCGATGACGAGGCCGCACCTGTTGAGGTTGTGCCCGAAGGGGCAGTACTGGAAGCCGTTGTATCGCCACTACCACTCAAATTGACCACGATCTCTGGACCGGTTCCTGAAGCAGTAACCGGACCGGTACTAGCCCCGGAACCTGTGGTCGAAGTTGGATAAGGCGCGCCATTCCGCCCAGTGGCTTTTAGCGCGGCAAAGGCCTGCTGCGCGTCGGCGAGATTGCCCGATTGCAAAGCCTGCCCAATGGCGGCGAAATCCTGGTCTCGTGTTTGCGAATAGAAGGCATTGCCCTGGGCAAAGGGACCGCCCCCGGCCAGAGTGGTGATGTTGTTGAACGCGGTTTGTGCGTCGGACAAATTACCCGAACTGAGCGCCTGGCCAAGTTGCTGCACGTCGCTATTTCTGTTTTGAAAATACGACTGCAACTGCTGGTATATCGAGCTGTTGGAAACGGCTGATGTCGACATTAATACCTCCTCAAAATCGATTCCTGCTGCAAAATGAACCCCGGCAGAACTCTCTGCCATTCAGAGGCCACATCGGCTCAATGTCGTCAAACTTTAGGGACATTCAACGTTCACAGTCCCGGCTTTGTTTTATTTGCACACAAATGGCGTAGCGTGAACGCAGGTGGGCGAGAAATCGCTATATTGCGATCGTGTAAGAGATGAACGAGTTGTTTCTGTGCGTACCGATCGAGGCTGCGCGCTACGCGAACCTCACCTTCACATCAGGACTTTTCTCGAGGTGAATGCTTTCGATGAAGCGCACTTTGCCGGTCTGATGGGTAAGAATTACCGAGGAAGTCCGCGTGCCTTCGCCGAAAAAGCGGACGCCTTTCAACAGAGCGCCGTCGGTAACGCCGGTGGCCGCGAAGATGAGTTGTTTGCCGGGAGCGAGGTCCTGGGCTTCGTAAATTCTGTTCTTGTCTTTGACGCCCATGCGGGCGAGCCGTTCTTCCTGATCGGGCTTCACCACCAGGCGCCCAAGCATGTAGCCGTTCAGGCAACGAATCGCCGCGGCAGTGATCACGCCTTCCGGCGCACCGCCCGATCCCATGACCGCGTGCACGCCGGTGCCGATCACAGCGGAGGCAATACCCGCCGAAAGATCGCCGTCGCCGATCAATCGGATGCGCGCGCCGGCGGCACGAATATCGGCAATAAGCTTTTCATGGCGCGGGCGGTCGAGCACAATTATCACGAGATCTTCGACATCGCGATCTAATCTCTTCGCGATGTTCTTCAGATTGTCGGCCACGGGAGCATCCATCTCGACAGCGTTCTTGCAGGAGGGGCCGACAACAATTTTTTCCATGTAACAGTCGGGCGCGTTGAGCAGGCCTCCGCGCTCCGAAGCGGCCAGCACGGTAATCGAACCTGGCGCGCCCGTGGCGCACAGATTCGTGCCTTCCAGCGGATCGACGGCAATATCGACCTCCGGCACCTCCCGGCCATCGGGAAACTCCGCTCCAACTTTTTCTCCGATGTAGAGCATGGGCGCTTCATCGCGCTCGCCCTCGCCGATCACAATGGTTCCGCGCATCGGAATAGAATCCATGGTCTTACGCATGGCTTCGGTCGCCACCTGATCGGAAAACTTGCGCTCCCCCTGGCCCATGGTGCGCGCCGAGGCGATGGCCGCCACTTCCACCACACGCAGAAAGCGCGATGCCAGATCGCTTTCAATGTTTTGCCCGAAGTTACGGGCCTTGCCTTCAGTACGAGTTTGCGTAGCCATTAGGACCTCCAAGCAAGTTGAAGAAATGTAGTGCGCCGGGTTGAGACTATAACGCAATTTCAGGCCAAATTGAAAGAATTGCTTGGCCTCATCGGAATGACGGATTCCGCGTTTAGGATTGCCGTGCTATTCTCTCAAGCCTGTTGCGAAAGAGCCCCATGCCACGATCGCGTCCACTAACCCTGCTCTGCATCACCACCTACGAAAAAGGGCAGGAATTTATGCGTGAGTGCAAAAGCCAGGGCTGCCGCGTGATCCTGCTTACGGCAGAGAAGCTGCGCGATGCCGATTGGCCGCGCGAGAGCCTGGAAGACATTTTCTATCTGCCCGAAACCATCTCTCTTGCCGAGATCGTTCAATCCGTCACGCACCTGGCGCGCACGCGAAAGATCGACCGCATCATTGCCCTCGACGAATACGACATGGAGACCGCTTCCACCCTGCGCGAGCACCTGCGTATCCCCGGCATGGGTTTGACCACCATGCGCTATTTCCGCGACAAGCTGGCTATGCGCATGCGCGCTATCGATCGCGGCGTGCGCGTCCCGGATTTCGTACCGGTATTCAACCACGAAGATATCGAGTATTACCTGGAGCACGTGCCCGGGCCGTGGGTACTGAAGCCTCGGCAGGAAGCCTCGGCTATTGGCATCAAGAAAATCCACGCGGCAGAAGAGTTGTGGCCAGCTCTCGAGCAATTAGGGGACAAGCAATCCACTTATTTGCTGGAGAAGTTCGTTCCCGGCGAGGTCTACCATGTGGACTCCATCGTCTCCGAGAACGAATTGGTTTTTGCGAACGTGAGCAAGTACGGCAAGCCTCCGATGAACGTGGCGCAAGGCGGCGGAGTCTTTACCACATTCACGGTGCCGCGCGGAGGCGAAGAGGATCAGCAATTACGGCAAACCAATCGCGATTTGGTGAGGGCGCTGGGATTGGTCCGCGGCGTGGCTCATACCGAATTCATTCGCGCTCACGCCGATGGACATTTCTACTTTCTCGAATGCGCAGCCCGCGTGGGCGGAGCCTACATCAACGAGATGGTCGAGGCGGCCACGGACATCAATCTTTGGCGCGAGTGGGCGCGCATTGAAGTGGCCTGCGGAGATGGCAGCTATAAGCTGCCGCCGGCGCAGGAAGAGTATGCGGGGGTGATTTTGTCGCTGGCGCGACAGGAGGAACCGGATACTTCGGGGTATAACGATCCGGAAGTTTGTCTGCGGATCAAGCGGCATCACCATGCTGGGCTGGTACTGCGATCAGGGGATGCGGGGCGCGTGCCGAGGCTGTTGGAGAATTATGCGCGGAGATTTGCGGAGGAATTTACGGCTGTGGAACCGCCGAAGGAGAAGCCTACGGCGTGATGCCGCAATGCAAGGTGGGAATATCTAATACAGGCTAACGGCTTCTCTGCAGGATCCTCAGTGTAATAACGACAATAAGCAGTATCCCGCCGCCGAGTTCGACGCGCTGCACATTCCGCAATCCCATCCACAGATCGGACGGAGGCCAAAAAATTTCCTGCCCGCGAACTGCGTGCATGCATGCAATCCCACCGGAAAGGAATCCGAGTGCGTTGGTGAGCCGCCTTTTTTTATCAGGAGTCATCCCAATGATGAAAGCGCAGTAACCAGCAGATAACCAAATCTAGAACGCGTCAATCCCCGTCACACTTTGCGCGATGATCAGCGAGTGCACATCGTGCGTGCCTTCGTAGGTTTTTACCGATTCCAGATTCATCATGTGACGCATGATCGGGTAATCGTCGGCGACGCCGTTGGCGCCTAGAATATCGCGGGCGATACGAGCACATTCGAGGGCCATCCAGACGTTATTTCGTTTTGCCATGGAAATGTGCTGGTGCTCGACTTTACCTGCATCTTTCAGGCGGCCGACTTGCAGCACGAGCAGTTGCGCTTTTGTGATTTCGCTGATCATCCAGGTGAGTTTGTCCTGTACGAGCTGATGGGAGGCGATGGGCTGGTCACGCCATTGCTTGCGCAGCAGAGAATATTGCAGCGCCGTGTCATAGCACGACATAGCCGCACCAATCGCGCCCCAGGCGATGCCGTAGCGTGCCTGATTCAAGCACATGAGAGGCGATTTCAGGCCATCGCTTTTCGGCAGCAGGTTCGATTCAGGAATATGAACATCCTGCATCGACAGCCCCGAAGTGACCGAGGCGCGCAGCGACCACTTGCCGTGAACATCGTCGGCTTTGAAGCCGGGACGATTGGTCTCAACCAGAAAGCCGCGAATCTTGTTGTCTTCGTTTTCTACTTTGGCCCAGATAACGGCGACATCGGCGATGGAACCGGAGGTGATCCACATTTTTTCGCCGTTAAGAACATATTCATTTCCAACTTTGCGAGCGCGCGTCAGCATACCTCCGGGGTTCGAGCCGAAGCCGGGCTCGGTAAGGCCGAAGCAGCCCAGTTTTTCGCCTTTTTGCATGGACGGAAGCCAAGTCTGTTTCTGCTCTTCGCTGCCGAAAGCATAAATCGGGTACATGCAAAGGCCGGACTGCACGCTGACGAAGCTGCGCACGCCGGAGTCGCCGCGCTCGAGTTCCTGGGTCATCAGGCCATATTCCACGTTGCCCATGCCGGCGCAGCCGTAGCCTTTGAGCGACGCGCCGAAGAAGCCGAGGTCAGCCATGGGCTTGACCAGTTCCCGCGGAAAGCGGCCGGCGCGGTTGCATTCTTCGATGATGGGAATGAGATTGTCTTCGATGAACTGGCGCGTGGTGTCGCGCACCAGGCGCTCTTCTTCGGTGAGCAGCGAATCGAACTGGATGAAATCGACACCGCGAAATTTGATGGCAGGCATGAGGAATCTCCATGGGAGGCAAACATATGACGGTAGCAGGGGCGGGGGAACGTGGTCAACGCCTTGATGCCACCGCGCAAGACAGAGAGACAACATCTACTGTAAAATAACTTTGCGTAAGAGCAAAGACGCGGCAATAGGCTTCCAGAGTGGGTTTTCGGATTCGGCGTATCTTTCGGGAATATCCCATCCAAATATCTGTACCGGAATCCAAGCGGATTGCTGCGCACACATTGAATAGATCAGGAGAAATGAACCATGGCGGTAGGCGCGAAGATTGCAAAAACAGCAGATCGTAAAAAGGTAATGGACACCAGCAAGAGCACGGATTGCCCCAAGTGCGGCAAGACTACGCGCATTGTGAAGCGCATGAAAGACCGTGAACGCGGCGTTCCGGGCGGGATTTATATTTCGTGCTCGGCGTGCGAGTTCTTCGAGAAGTTGTAGGGCCGAAGGGGCTGGTTCTCGACTACACCGCTACTCCAACGCCAGTGCGATCTTCAGTGCCTTATCCACCTCAGCGAGCCTTGCGCGGGAAAGCGTTCCCACAAACTGGGTCAGTTCAGTTTTCCGCAGGCTTCTTAGATTGTCGCAGATGACCCAGCTCTCGTGCTTCAGTCCTTCGTCCACACCAACCGCAACTTGGGTCGAAATTCCTTGGCCGTTGCTGAACACTGGCGCGCAAACAACAGTGGAGTAGCCCGAATCGATCAGGGCCTGTCGGCTCACGACGACACAAATTCGATGCTGCTTCGGGTCACCTTCCGGCTTATGGGCGCGGTAAATCTCTCCTCGTTTCATGGCCGTGGATCGCCTACCACTCTCCCTGAGAGTCCAAGCCGTCTTCGGCATCGCGGTTAAGACTTTTCGCGTGCCGGTTGATAATCTCTATATCGCGTGCGTCCCGCTGGGCGCGAGCCTGATCCCGAAGGTACCGGAGCAGAACCGCTTCGATGAAAGCCGAGCGCGATTGCCGAGAACCGGCGAGGCGGTCAACCCCACTCAGCACTTCGCGAGACAGTGTGATAGAGGTCTTCTCTTTCATACCACTAGTATACTACTCGGAGGAAATCCAGTACACGCCGTTTCCGGGGTGGTTACACCGCGACGGTAACCGACGTCTCAGTACGCGTGACAGGCCGATATAGTGTATCCCGCTCGATGGGCTCGCGGCCGGCGGCGCGGATCAGGCGCTCCAACTCTTCGCGGCGCATGCCTTGGGGTGTGGTCGCTCCCGCGTCGTGGTAGATCTTTTCTTCGATAACGGTGCCATCCATGTCATCCGCGCCGAAGCGCAGAGAGATCTGCGCCATCTTCGACGTCACCATTTGCCAATAAGACTTGATATGCGGGAAGTTGTCGAGCACCAATCGGCTTACCGCGATCTGCTTGATGTCCAACATGCCGGTGGTTTTCGGCAGATGCTGTAGAGGCGTGTTATCGGGATGAAAGGCGAGCGGAATGAAGGTTTGAAAACCGCCGGTTTCATCTTGCAGAGCGCGCAGCTTGAGCAGGTGATCGACGCGGTCTTCGTCGTTTTCGACGTGGCCGTAGAGCATGGTCGCGTTCGATTTCAATCCGATCTGGTGGGCGAGCTTGGCGGTGTCGAGCCACTGATCTCCATCGATTTTGTGATCACAAATGATGTGGCGCACGCGATCGGCAAAAATCTCGGCGCCTCCGCCGGGGAGCGAGTCGACGCCTGAGGCTTTGAGTTGTTCCAGGGTCTCGCGAATGGAAAGCTTGGCGCGTTTCGACAAGTACGCAACCTCGACCATTGTAAAGGCCTTGAGATGTACTTGAGGAAAGCGTTGCTTCAGGCCGGAGCAGAGATCGAGAAAATATTGAAATGGCAGGTCAGGATGCAATCCGCCGACGATGTGAAACTCAGTTACGGCCTCGGAATATCCGGAAGCGGCGGTTTCAAAAGCTTCGTCGAGCGCCATCGTGTATGCGCCGGGAGAGTCTTTCTTTCGGCCGAAGGCACACAAGCGGCAGGCCGCAACACAAACATTTGTGGGATTAATGTGGCGATTGACGTTGAAGTACGTCTTGTCTCCGTGCATGCGCTCGCGGACGTGGTTAGCCATCCAACCCACGGCAAGAATGTCGCCAGTACGGTAAAGGGTGAGGGCGTCGTCGGCATCGAGACGCTCACGGGCCAGCACTTTGGCATGGATCGGCGTGAGGCGTGGATCGTCAGTTTGAAATTGGTGTACGTCAACCATCTCCTACTCATGATATCGCAGGAAGTGATCGAAGTCTTCCAGCAGATAGTCTCGGTTCTACACGGAGCACGCGACGTTGCAGAAGTGATCCGGAAAAGATAGGTTCGGGCGAGAAAACTAGTGGCCGGCGATAACCCGGTCCTGAATCTTGTCGTATTCCGCTTGTGACACGATGCGGCGCTTCACAAGATCGTGGGAATCGTCGTACGGCCGCTGCGCGATGATGCGGTCGGCTTCGCGCTCGGTCACTCCCGGTAAATTCAGCAAATCTTCCCGCGAGGCTTTATTGATGTCGATGGCCTTATTGTCCCGCGCCATTCCTTCCTTCACACCCTCGACCACGGCTTTGGTATCGCGGCGCATGGTTTCGGTGGCTTCCGCGGTGCGTTGGCGGATTTCATCGGGGCTGTCGTGGTTATTTGTACAGGCAAGTACAGTCGCCAACAGTGTGGCCATCGATAGCACGAGGAGAAGACGAACGGTTCCGGGTTTCATACTAGTTAGATGCGGATCGGCTTGCGTCCGGTTGGCGCGAAGATTTAGGGCCGATTTTCTACTTCCCTTCCGTCACGTGTCAGTCCTGTACAATTTTGCTTCCGATGAATTCGCGCGTGAAATCATGGTTGCTGTTTGCCAGCGTTTTGCTGCTGGGGCTCGTAGCGTTTGCCGAACCGGTTAGCCAGCTTAAGGCTACGGATTATGTCAATGATTTCGCGCACGTTTTAAATCAGAGCACGGTTGCGCAGATGGATGACATCTGCCAGCAGATCGATCAAAAGGCTCACGCGCAGATCGCTGTGGTTACGATCCATTCGCTCGACGGCTCCGATGTTGAGAGTTACGCCAACGACTTATTCCAAAAATGGGGAGTTGGCGGCAAGTCTTCGAACCGCGGCGTTTTGATTCTTTACGCGATCGACGATCATCGCGCGCGCATTGAAGTTGGCTATGGTTTAGAACCGATTCTTCCCGATGGCAAGGTGGGCGGCTTTCAGCGCGAAGCTATCCCGCTAATGCAAAGCGGCAGCTACAGTCAAGCCTTGCTACTGGTTACATCGCGTGTAGCCAATGTGATCGCGCAAGACGCAGGCATTCAACTCACAAACGCGGAGCCTCCTCCGCAGCCTGAGCGCCAGGCACCCAGCGGGGGGATATCTCTAGGTGGGATTGTTATCTTCGGCATTATCATTCTGATCGTCTTGTTTACACCGTTGCGCGGCATTCTTTTCTGGATGCTATTTTCCGGAATGTTTGGTGGCGGGGGACGTGGTGGATTTGGCGGCGGAGGTGGCGGGTTCGGTGGCGGTGGCGGGTTTGGAGGATTTGGCGGCGGCAGCTCCGGAGGTGGAGGGGCAAGCAGCAGTTGGTAGCGAGCGAGGAATTATGGCTGATTTCGAAGAAATGCGCGATACGCAGAGAGCTAAAGAGTTTGTAACCAAGCTGCACGAGGCGGCGAAGGATAACCTGATAAGCGTAACCCTTTACGGTTCCGCTGCGGCGGGCGATTACCATCCGGAATACTCGAATTTGAATTTATTCTGCGTATTGCGCGACAGCTCGTTTGCAGCACTGCAAACTCTGGCCCCGGTGGTGAAGTGGTGGGAACGGCAGAAGCAACCGCCTCCGCTGTTTATGACTCGGGAAGAAGTTGTGCGTTCCGCCGATGTATTCTCGATTGAGTTAATGGACATGCAGGAACATCACCGCGTGCTGTTCGGAGAAGATGTTTTGCAAGGACTGCATATTCCTACATCCCTGCGCACGGTACAAGTGGAATACGAGTTGCGCGAAAAACTTGCCTTGTTGCGGCGTCATCTGCTGCTGGCTTCCGGCAACGATTCACGGCTGTGGGAAGTGTTGACGCGGTCGATCTCATCATTCGTCACTCTCTTCCGCCATGCGCTGACAGTGTTGGGCCAGAATCCGCCGCCTGGGAAGCGGGAGACGGTGAAAATGCTGGCTACGAAAATTGGCTTCGATCCTTCCGGATTTTTGCAGGTGCTCGACGTTCGCGAACGCCGAATAAAACCGGCGAAGCTCGATGCATCCGAGGTTTTTTCGCGTTATCTTGCGGCGGTAGAGCAAGTGACCGCCGCTGTTGATAAAATGCTGGACTCGGACACTGCAAGCTCTTCGTAGATGGTCTAATAAAAGTTTTTCAGGAGAAAAATCATGGGCAAGGGACTCATCGCGGCAATAGTGGTGATCGCAATCATTCTATTGGTGGTTCTGTTTACCTTCGGCCAATACGTGAGCGTGAAGAATACGCTGGTCAGTAAAAACGAGGCTGTGAAAGCTGCATGGTCGCAGGTGGATATCGTACTGCAACGCCGCGCCGACCTGATCCCCAACCTGGTTGAAACTGTGAAAGGTTACGCACAACAGGAGCAAACCGTTTTCGGAGACATCGCCAAAGCCCGTTCTGCGCTGCTCTCAGCAGGCTCTCCGCAGGAAAAGATCGCCGCCAATGGACAGCTTGATGGCGCGCTCGGACGTCTGCTGTTGATTGTCGAGAACTATCCGCAACTGAAATCCAACGAGAACTTCTTACGTTTGCAAGATGAACTTGCCGGGACCGAAAACCGGATTGCGGTCGAGCGCAAGCGTTACAACGACACGTTGCAGGACTACAACACGTACGTGCAGCAGTTCCCCAACAGCTTTTTTGCAGGATTTGCCGGGTTCAAGCCGAATGAAGCTTATTTTGAAGCGGCACCGGGATCCCGCGAGGTGCCAAAAGTGAATTTCAGTCCGGCTACCAGCGCTCCGGCGGCCAATCCTCAGCCCGCACCGGCGCATTAGGAATCGAGAGAACTCGCGTAGGAACAACTTAGGCTGGGAGATCCCAGCCTTCGTTTTTCATCTTCCTATTAGTCCAGTGCTGGAGTTGCTCGAACAGCGCCGGATCAATGACTGCAAAACGAAGACCAACGCGGCCTTCCTCGCCCATCCAAACGATGCGTGCCTTGGCGCGGAAAATATTTTCCGTATCCGGCAGGGGGAAACTTACATCCAGAAGTCCCGTAAACCGCATTGGTTCTTTCAGGCCGTCGAGTCCCATGCCGCCGGTGCTCAGGTTCACACCTTGCACGTTTACTTCCTCGCCACGCGGATTTTTCAGCGTCACGTCAAGCTGGATGCGGGCGCGGAAAAATTTCTGCTGATCGAGGCTGATCACTCCCAATGTATCCGTGCCTTCGCGGGGTGTGACGTTGATGTTGTATTCCTTCAACTTCCGGCTCAGTGTGCGGCGAGAGATTCCCAACTGGTCGGCTGCCTGCGCGCGGTGTCCGCCGCTTCGCTCCAGCGCGCGGATAATCATCTGCTCTTCCATGCTGTCGAGGTTGCCTACAGGCATAGAAGCGGTTTGCCGGAGCGCAGCCGGACTGCCGGTCATCGCGGCTGAGATCTGCGATGGCTGTATTTCCAAACCACTTGCCTGCACAGCGACTCGCGCGACCAGATTGCGTAGTTCACGTACGTTGCCTGGCCATGCGTGCGAGAGCAAGGCCGAAATTGCATCGGGCGAAAAGGAACTATCTTTAGTTTTTAATCTCAGAAAATGTTCCGCCAAAGCGACGATATCTTCCGGCCGCTCGCGCAGCGGAGGCACCCGGAGTTGAAACTGGCTCAGGCGGTGAAAAAGATCTTCCCGGAAACGCCCGGCGGTGATGGCAGCCTCCAAATCCTGATTGGTGGCGGCGACGATGCGCACGTCGGCTTTGATTTTGCGGTGGCCGCCCAGGCGATAGAAAGGATATCCATCGAGCACGCGCAATAGCTTCACTTGCGTATGCAACTGGAGTTCGCCGATTTCGTCGAGAAAGAGCGTACCGCGGTCAGCCATTTCAAACAGGCCGGACTTGGAAGCATCGGCGCCGGTGAATGCGCCTTTTTCATAACCGAACAGCTCGCTCTCTACAAGATTTTCGGGTAGCGCGGCACAATTGATATCGACCCAGGGAAGGCTGCGGCGATTGGAAGATTGATGAATCGTGCGGGCTATCAATTCCTTGCCCGTTCCAGTTTCCCCGGTGATTAGAACGGTTTCGGTATGACCGGCCACGCGATCGACCATGCGCATGAAGCGATGCATGATGGGACTGGCAACCATGAATGCCGAACCATCCACATCGCGCGAGACAGTGTGCGGCGAGTCTTCTTCCGGCTCTGTATCCGGCGATTGCGCCCTGCGCGAAGCCGTCGACGCGATTGCTTCAGAAGACGTGCGCAGGAAAGCAACCATACCCGTTACTGTGGATCTTCCATCGCGAAGCAGGGCGACGGCCAACTCGGCACGGATCACTTTTTTCGATTTTGTTCGCAACCGGCACTGATCGGAGTAGTGCCCATCACCAAGAACTCTGGCCAGAAAGTCCTTTTGCCATTGAACCAGGCCGGAAGCATCTTCGAACGACAGAAGGGATGCCAGGGTTTGTCCAAGAAGTTCCGGCGCTTTCCGATCGAATAGTTCGAGAGCCGCCGCGTTGTAACCGGTGACTTTGCCTTCCGAATCGGCAGACAACACTGGCATGGATTGGAAATCGGAAGGATCGAAAGAATTCGCAAGCCTTGCATTAAGGGCCGCCCGGCCGTTGTCTGGGCCGGTATCTTTTTTCCCCTGCGATTGAGCGTTGTGATCTAACGATGCCATTACGTTTGGAGTCGATCTTGACATACAGATCAGCGATTGCAGGAAACACCTGACATCGCGGCGGTAACGAAAGTAATTGGTTACCGATGACTAATCCCAAAAACCCCGGTTGACAGCTTTCCCTGTCAAGGACGAAAGCAAGATCAAACTACCCTTCGGGTTACGTCAGTAAGCTATGTAAAACACCGCGATAACCATAGGATTTGTGATCGGACATGGAGGGCGCGCGTGGCAGTTTCACGCGGTCGTCGTGGTCTGCTGCTTTCCCCCTGCAATGTAGTTCGACGCTATGTCGGCGAAAACGAAAGTATTTATTGGGATTACCGCCGCGCTTGGAATGGTGGTTCTGTCGTCTGCTTTGAGGCATTGGCAGTCCGCGGACCTCACCCGTTTCGTTTGTTACCTGCTTGTCGCTGTTCTGGCCTCCGGCTTGAAAGTACAGTTACCAGGCATCGACGGCACCATGTCGGTGAACTTCCTTTTCATCCTGCTCGGTGTGGTTGAGCTGAGCCTGCCCGAAACACTGCTCATCGGCTGCACAGCGACCCTAGTACAAAGCGCGTGGCAGGCACGAAAAAAACTCGATCCCATCAAAGTAGCCTTTAACGTTTTCGGCATGATGGCCAATGCGAGCGCATTATGCTACGTCACTTACCACTACTTCGACGCTCGAATGGCTGCGAAGCCAGTTCTCCTGATGGTGGCGGCGCTTATTTTTTTCCTCGCCAATACGCTACCCGTATCGTTCGTCATCGCACTCACGGAAAACAAATCGGCGCGAAAGATTTGGTCCGAATGCTATTTCTGGTCGTTCCCTTACTACATGGTCGGAGCAGCCGCGGTGGGGCTGGTAGGAGTGATCAACCGGCACGCCGGCTGGCAAACATCCCTGCTTGTGCTGCCGCTTATCTATTGGGTATATCGATCGTACCGGTTATATCTGGCGCGCCTCGAAGCCGAAAAAGACCGGGTTGAGATCGAAAAGCGGCACGTGGAAGAAATCGCCTCGCTGAATATGCGAACGATTGAGGCGCTGGCGCTCGCTATCGAGGCAAAAGATCACACCACGCACACGCACTTGCAGCGAGTTCGCACCTATGCGGTGGAAATCGGCAAGGAGCTTGGCCTGTCAGTGGACGAAATCGAAGCGTTGCGTGCGGCCGCGCTACTGCATGACATTGGAAAGCTCGCGGTGCCGGAGCACATCATCAACAAACCGGGCAAGCTGACTCCTGAAGAGTTCGAGAAGATGAAAGTCCACCCGATTGTCGGAGCAGAAATTCTCGAACGAGTAGCCTTCCCGTATCCGGTTGCGCCTATCGTCCGCTCCCATCACGAACGCTGGGATGGAACTGGATATCCCGCAGGTTTGGCCGCCGAAGAGATACCTATTGGGGCACGCATTTTGTCGGCCGTGGACTGCCTTGACGCTCTCGCCTCGGACCGCCAGTACCGGCCTGCCATTCCACTGGATCAGGCCATGGATAAGGTGAAGGAAAAGGCGGGGTCGTGGTTCGATCCGAAAGTGGTGGCTCTGCTGGCAAACCGGTATGTGGAGCTGGAGCAAGTCGCGCAATCGAACGATGCCGGCTTCGTGCCGTCTGGTTTTTCAAAGGATATCCGGGTAGAACGTGGACAGGCTCCCGCCGCTGGGTTCGAGAAATCGACAGACAGCCCCCAGGCGGATTCTTCGGACTTCTTGTCGTCGATCGCCTCCGCACGGCAAGAGGCGCAGGCAATGTTCGAACTGAGCCAGGATCTGGGAAATTCGCTCAGCCTCAGTGAAACGCTTTCCGTGCTTTCCATGCGGCTGCGCAAGCTGATCGTTTACGACTCGATCGCTGTATATGTAAATCGCAATGGCTGGTTATTGCCGGAGTTGGTAAGCGGAGAAAATTTTCGTGCGTTGACATCGCTGAAAATTCGAGTTGGCGAAGGATTATGCGGTTGGGTGGCGGAGAACGGTAAGCCCATCCTGAATGGAAATCCCCAAGTGGAAGCGGGTTATACCGTCGATCCAAAAGCCACGCCCATGGCTTCGGCGCTCGCGGTTCCACTCGAGGGTTTGCATGGCATTGTTGGAGTGTTGGCCATGTACCACTCGAATCAGGATGCCTTCGCTCCGGATGATTTGCGCATTCTTCTAGCCGTAGCTTCGAAGGTTGCGCTGTCCGTGGAGAACGCACTCAAATACCAGCAGGCGGAAAGCTCGGCAACCACAGACTTTCTCACCGGCCTGCCCAATGCCCGTTCGCTATTCGTGCATCTGGCGCAGGAAGTGGCTCGTTGCCGCCGCATGAAGACATCTCTCGCGGTGATGGTGTGCGACATTGATGGGCTAAAGAAAGTCAACGATTCCTACGGACACCTCGAAGGGGACAAATTGCTGCGCGAATTCAGCATTCGACTGAAAGATGCCTGCCGCGGCTACGACTACGTAGCGCGCATGGGAGGCGATGAGTTCGTGGTCACGGCGCCCGGGCTTACTCCAGAGGCTGCTCTGGAAAAAGCAGAGCGCTTGAACCAGGCAGCCATCGAAGCTGGCCTTCAAACCTGTGGACGCCAGGTAACGACGCTGAGTGTTGGAGCTTCGTTCTGTCCGGAAGATGGGCACGACGTGGAGGCGTTGCTGGCCGAGGCTGACCGGCGCATGTACGCGGTAAAGCAAACTCACCATGCCCAAGCCGCCGCCACGCCACAAAACACGCTGGCGCAGAGCGCCGCGGTGAAATAGATGTTGAAGAAAAAAATTGCCGGACATTTGCTCGCGCTGGTGGCAATCGTTTTTCTTGGCGGCCTGCTTTCGGCAACGCTGGTGCGTCTTGCTCCAGGATTCGACGCGGATGAACAGGAACTCGATCCTCACTTAAACGCGGAGAGCGTGCAGGCACTGCGAGCCGCGCACCTGCAAGACCACAATATCCTGCATTTTTATTTGTTTTACATGAACCGGGTTTTGCATGGCGACCTGGGCACGTCGCACGCCCTGGACCAACCCGTACGCACCCTGTTGCGTGATCGCACTCCGACCACCCTGCGCCTGCTGGCCATGGGTCTTGGACTGGCATGGGTCGCGGCTCTGACTCTTTCACTGAGTGCCGCGTGGTTGAAAAACTCTGCGTATGACGCAACCAGTACATTGCTGAGCGGTACCCTGCTCTGCCTCCCCGCGGCAGTGCTTGCGTTGCTTTCAGTGCTTTGGAACGTCCCGGGAGCGCTGGCGATTGCGCTGATAGTCTTTCCACGCATTTACCGTTATGCACGCAATCTCCTCTCGAAGTCTTATTCGTTGCCGCACATCATCACGGCGCGGGCCAAGGGATTGGGAGAAGGCCGCATATTGTTCTGGCATGTTGTCCCCGGAATCGCGCCGCAGTTACTGGCTGTCGCCGGAGTATCGGTCAGCATAGCGGTGGGTGCAGCCATACCGATAGAAGCTTTATGTGGCCTTGCCGGGGTGGGCCAACTGGCGTGGCAAGCCGCGCTGTCTCGCGATCTGCCGTTGCTGGTCAACATCACTATCCTCGTGACGCTCGTAACCTTGCTGGCAAACTCCGGAGCAGATGTAATCAGTTTCATGGTCCGGGGCCAGGAATCATGAATCTCTGGCGGAAGCTGGCGTGTGCGCTGCTGGCGATCGTTTTGTGCGCCTCGGCTGCGGCGAACTGGCTGGCACCTGAAGGATATGCCCGGCAGGATCGTGAGGCGATCAGCGTACCTCCATCGCGCGCACATTGGCTGGGCACGGATGAACTGGGGCGTGATCGCTTTGCCCGCGTTCTGTATGGAACTCGGATTTCGTTGCTCTTAGCCCCTGCGGCCGCGCTGCTTTCCACAATCATGGCGGCGTTGATCGGTGGTCTCGCGGGATACTTGGGTGGCGCTTGGGCGCGGATGGCAATGGCGGTGACCGATCTATTTTTATCTCTGCCCTGGTTATTTTTGTTGATCACGGCGCGCGCGCTGATGCCCTTGAATGTATCGCCCTTATTTTCGGTGATCGTGACTTTTCTATTGCTAGGGCTGCTGGGCTGGACGACCGCAGCGCGCATACTTTGCGCGTCAGCGGGATCGCTGCGAACCGCAGATTTTGTGCGGCAGGCGCGGGCCGCGGGAGTTCGCGGGCAACGGCTGTTTTGGATTCACGTGATGCCGAATTTGAAGCCGGTGCTTTATGCGCAGTTCTGGATTTCAATTCCGGTCTTCATATTGAGCGAGGCGAACCTGGGCATCCTCGGGCTTGGCGTGGCTGAACCGATGCCGTCATGGGGGAGCTTGCTCAAAGAGCTGGAAGGCTTGGTTTCAGTGGGCGAAGAGCCATGGAAATTTGTGCCGCTGGCTTTGCTGATTTTGGTAGTCATGTCATTTCAATTTTTGCTTTCCAACCAGGAAGAAGTAGCCGCGTAAGCGCAGGAAATGAAGGTTTAAAAATGAAAACGAGAACGACATTCGGAAATGTGATGTTGGTCGCGGCCTTGGGCGTGGCCTCCTTTGTGGGGCAAGCTGCGGCTCAGACTGGCGGCGAGCTTCGGTTCTGCCTGCGCATGGAACCTAAAACGTTTGATCCCTTAAAAGTTGAGGACGAAGCTTCGGCTGCAATTCGCTATCTGACCGGAGGCACGCTGGTACGCGTCAACCGCCAAAGCCAGGAACTTGAGCCGGAGCTGGCGCTGGCGTGGAAGGTCTCAAAAGATGGGCGGCAGATCAGCTTCCGGCTACGCAGCGGAGTTTCATTTTCCGATGGCACTCCATTTTCCGCAGAGGATGTGGCCTACACCATGCAGCAACTGATGGACCCGGCTTTGCATTCGCCCACCGGCGATGCTTTCCGTTCAGGCGCGGGCAGCGTGGAAACCAAGGTGATTTCTCCGACGCAAATCTCTATCACTTTTCCTGCGCCGGTCGCGGGATTGGATCGTCTGTTCGATCAGGTCGCTATTCTCTCTCAGCATTCGCCGAAAAAAGAGCTGGCAGTGCTTGGCCCATTCATGCTCGGCGAGTACAAGCCCGGTGCTTCGGTTCTCTTGAAACGAAATCCCAACTACTGGAAGGCCGACGAGCAAGGGCACAAGCTGCCTTATCTGGATTCGATTCACCTCGATATTCAAACGAACCGCGATGTGGAAATGCTGCGTTTTAAGCGGGGAGAACTCGATCTCATTAACTCTCTCGACAGCGAATATTTCGACAAACTGGCGGCGACTTCGCCGCAATTGGTTCACGATGCCGGACCGTCGCTCGATAGCGAGCAACTTTGGTTCAACGAGGTAGCGAAGTCGCCGATTCCGGCTTATAAAACAATTTGGTTTCGCTCGGCCAGCTTCCGGCGTGCTATTTCAGAGGCAATCAACCGCGAAGACCTGAGCCGTGTGGTTTTTCACGGCCACGCGCAACCGGCTGTGGGACCGTTCTCGCCTGCGAATAAATTCTGGTTTAACAGCAAGCTCAAACCTCAGGTCTACGACTCGAATGCGGCTTTGAAGGCACTGCAAAGCGATGGCTTCCGCCTGGAGAATGGCACGCTGAAGGATAAAGACGGGAACGCCGTCGTCTTCTCCATCATCACGAACGCGGGCAGCAAAACCCGCGAGCGCATGGCCGTATTAATTCAGGATGATTTACAGAAGATTGGCATCCACGTAAACGTGGTCACGCTCGACTTCCCCTCCCTGATCGAGCGCATGACGCAAACTTTTGACTATGAGGCCATTATCCTTGGCCTGACCAACGTGGACCTCGATCCCAATGGCGAAATGAATGTGTGGTTGAGTTCGGCGGAAAATCACCAGTGGAATCCGCAGCAAAAAACTCCAGAAACGGCATGGGAAGCGGAAATCGATCGGCTGATGCGAGCGCAGGCATCTTCGACTGATCCAAAAAAACGCAAAGAAGCCTTCGACCGCGTGCAGGAAATTGTGGTGGAGCAGGAGCCGTTCATCTTCCTGATCAACAAAAATTCGCTCTCCGCGGTTTCAACTACGGTGCATAATGCCGTTCCGGTGATTCTGTCGCCGCAAACCTTCTGGAACGCCGAGCGGCTCACGGTTGCGGCTAAGTAGGCTCACTTCCGCGTCCGCGGATTACACGGATTCGTGCGGATAAGAGCTGGAAAATTATCATGTCCTCCGTTTCGCAAAACCGAACGCTGCTTTCTGCACGCCTTTCCGTAGGGTATGCGGACAAGCCGGTCTTGCGAGATGTGCAGATCGACATTCAGCGTGGCGAAGTGCTGGGACTGGTCGGCCAAAGCGGTTCGGGCAAGAGCACGCTGGCCATGTCCATTCTCGGGCTGCTCGATCGAAAACGAAGCAGGGTCGAAGGCTCGCTCCAGTTTCAGGAATCCGATCTTCTGCAACTTTCCGAGCGCGAATTTCGCTCTCTTCGCGGGCGGGCGATTTCGCTGGTATTGCAGAGTCCGCTGTCATCACTCAATCCCGCGCTAAAAATTCGCACGCAACTCAGAGAAGCGTGGCGCGCACACGCCACCGGCACCAGCGCCGACTGCGCCAGTGCGATTCAAAATTCTCTGCAAAGTGTTTCCCTGCCCTCGAATGAAGAATTTCAACGCAAATATCCATCGCAGATGAGCGTGGGCCAGGCGCAGCGTGTGCTGATTGCCATGGCCATCATGCATCGTCCGGCGCTGCTGATCGCCGACGAAGCAACCAGCGCGCTCGATGTAATTACCCAGTCAGAAATTCTCTCGCTGTTTCGCGAACTCAACCGCTCCACCGGAATGGCAATTCTTTATATCTCTCACGATCTCGCTTCCGTGGCGGGAATCTGCGATCGCATTGCGATTCTCCATCAAGGTTCCATTGTGGAATGCGGAACGGCAGAGCAGATTTTCACACATCCGCAGCACGGATACACCCAACAATTAATGGCTGCGCTACCACGCATTCCCCACTCACAACCGCAGCCAAACGCCAAGGCAGCCAGGGCGCAGTAGTCCTTTTACCGCCAGGTAACCATTCCAACTAGAACCAAAGTAACTCAGCCAAGATTCGGTGGGACAAACTGGCTCGCGCCCTCGATTAGTGGACAGAGTGGCCCAATCCGCAGCCTTCACCACCGCAATAAAGCCAATAAAAACAGCAACTTGCGCTTTCACCGTTGGCCCCTCCCGTGCACTCTCTAGGCTGACTCGAAGCACATTTTTGTGCCAGGAGAAGGGTGAAATTTATGTTGCAGATGCTGAAATCGAAAAGTCCCGGCCGAGGTGAGCGCAGCAGCGCAGCCTGGGGAAAACGCTTGAGCAGATTTTTAGTGCTCTTGCTTGCGCAGACCACGCTGGCTCACGCTGTGGATACAAACACCAAGGCGAACAAGTTTGCCCTGGATCTGGCTCCAACCGTTGAGCGAGCCCATGCCGGCGCGATCAGCGTCAAGGAAACTGTGCGGGTCATCGTGCAGTACAAGGTAGTCCCGACGGCGGCCCACTATGCCACGATGCAGAGCCGGGGCGGGCAATTGCACTCCAAGCTGCACATGATTAAGGGAGCCGCGTTCACGATTCCGGTGAGCGCCCTGCCGATGCTCGAAGCCGATCCTGAGATCGTGTCGGTGAGCATCGATCACCCCATGCAGGTTGCGGATGATCTAACCAACAGCGCCACGGGCGTAAACTCGGTCTGGACCTCCGGCTACACCGGGGCGGGCGTGGGCGTCGCGGTCATCGATAGCGGCATCAATGACAGCCACCCGGATTTGAAGAATTCCAACGAGACCGCTTCGCGCGTGGTTTATCACCAGGATTTCACTGGAACGTCGACCACAAACTCCTTGGGCGGAAAGTACGATCTTTATGGCCACGGAACGCACGTCGCCGGCATCATCGGCGGCAACGGGTATATGTCGAGCGGGCAATATGAAGGCGTAGCTCCCGGCGTAAACCTGATCGACCTTCGCGCCCTGGACTTGAACGGCGTGGGCACGGACAGCACCGTAATCGCAGCCATCCAGGGAGCAATCTCCCTACAGAACACCTACAACATCCGCGTGATCAATTTGTCTCTTGGCCGCGGGATTGCGGTCGGCTACGCTCAGGATCCTCTTTGCCAGGCGGTTGAATCGGCCTGGAAAGCGGGCATCGTAGTAGTTGTGGCTGCCGGTAACTACGGCCGCTTGAGTGTGTTTGGCAGCAACGGTTTCGGTACGGTCACGGCTCCGGGCAACGATCCTTATGTCTTAACAGTAGGCGCAACCAAGAGCAACGGATCGGCCTCTGTGTCGGCTCAGACTCTTGCAAGCTTTAGCTCAAAGGGCCCCACGACCTTCGATCACATTGCAAAACCTGACATCGTTGCCCCGGGCAATGACGTGGTTTCTCTGTCAGCTCCGGGCGCCACGCTGGAAGCGGCTTACCCCAGCGAACTGGTGAACGGAAACGATGGCAACAACGACTACTTCACTTTGAGCGGCACCAGCATGGCGACTCCGGCTGTGGCCGGCGCGGTTGCTCTGTTGCTGCAAGAGCATAGCTCGCTTACTCCCGACCAGGTGAAGGCTCGCCTGATGAAGACTGCATACAAGATGGGGCTGACTTCCACTAACGCCTATGTGCCGCATCTTTCACAAACCTTCACCAGCTTTTATGACCTTTTCTCGGTAGGCTCGGGATTGATGAACGTGCAAGGCGCTATCAACAACACCGATCTGGCGTCCAGCGCGGTGGGAGCGGCTCTGTCTCCGACAGTGGTCTATAGCACGCAAAACGGCACAGTTTCGCTGGTTTATGGAAACTCATCCGTTTCCCCTAACTCCGTTGTCTGGGGAACCTCCGTGGTGTGGGGAACGTCGGTCGTATGGGGCACGTCTGAAGTCAGCGGTACGTCAGTTGTCTGGGGCAGTTCGTTGCCCTGGAACAGCAACTTGTTAAGCGCTTTCAGCGTGGTTTGGGGATCAAGCGTGGGAACTGCGACTTCGGCCAGCAGCGTGGTTTGGGGCGCATCCGTGGGGAACACTGACGCCGCGTTTTCCGATGCCGGCGACGATGAACAATAAGGCCGTGGATGAGAAAGACAGAAAGGAGAGGAAATGAATCGTAAGACACGGCTTTCTCAAACATTCATCGGAGCAATGTTTCTGGCGGCGATTACGAGTACAGGTTATGCCGCGTCGCATAGCCACTCGCTGCACACCTACTACGCCATGGCTTTAATGGCACTGGCGGCGGCAACGTCGAGAATGAAAGTAAAACTGCCGGGAATTGAAGGCAACATGTCGGTCAACCTTCCGTTCCTGCTGATGGCTGTAGTCAGTCTGAGCGCGATGGAGGCAGTCCTGATTGCCTGCATCTCCACCGTGATTCAGTGCTGGCCAAAGCCGAACGGAAAGTTCCGGGCAGACCAGATACTGTTCAACGTAAGCATGATGGCATTTGCTTCCAGCATGGCGAACCTGCTCTGGAACGCCGGTTGGTTAAAGAGTGCCAGCTGGGCATCTGAGCCGCTGATGCTGGCTTTGGCGACCGCCGCGTTCTTTTTGGGGCAGACGGTCCCAGTAGCTGGCATCATCCACCTGACGCAAGGCGAGGCCATGCGGAAGGTCTGGATCAGCATCGTACAACTGTCGTTTCCGTACTATGTAGTTAGCGCGGGAATGACTTCGATGCTGAATCAGGTGAGCCATCGCTTCGGCTGGCAAGCGGCAGTTGTAGTTTTCCCGGTAATGTACGGAATTCACACCTCTTATCGCTTGTACTTTGGCCGAGAATCGGAAGCCCTGCGGACTCCGCCACTCGCCCGAGCTGCCAGCGCGGCGGTGTGAAAACAGACGTGCTCGTAAGTGCTTTGAGGCGTTCCGGCTCAGCCGGAACGCCTTTTTTATGCTCCTTCGATCAATTTTGATGGACAGTGGCGGATTAGAAGTCGGCAGGGATGCTTCGACTGCGCCGCGAGGACTCCATCCGCACGGCTCCGCTCAGCATGACAGGAGTTGGGGCATGTTGAAGACTCCGTCATGCTGAACGCAGCGTGAGGCGCGCGAAGCGAACCTCACGCGGAGTCGAAGCATCCCTGTAGCCTGCAAGCTTGCTGGCGAACACAACGCACCCGCTTGGCATCCGTGCTTCGCCGGTATAAAGTGTTTATCTCGGATCGTAAGCCCATCCTTCTTTGCCGAACTGTATGAGACTCGTCCGACTTGCCTTGCTCCTTACCGTGCTCGCGACTTCTTACGCCTATAGCCAAACCGCGAGCGGTTCGCAGGAGAAATGTTCCGTGCAAGGCACAGTCATTGATTCCAAAACAGGCCAACCCCTGCGAGGAGCCGATGTGGTGCTTGGCGGCACAAGTGGATCCTGGCCAGCGGAGACCGACCGCACCGACTCTTCATCCACGACTTCCGACTCCGAAGGCCGTTTCTCGTTCGACGGCGTGGCTCCGGGACGCTATGGATTGAGGGCGTCCAAAAACGGATACCTAGGCGCTGCTCGCCGCTTGGGTGCGGCTCGACCTTCCGCGATTTCGTTGTCCGCAGGTCAGCACCTGGACGGGATCACGGTTCGGCTCACTCCCTCGGCCGTAATCGCGGGCCGAGTCACAACGGAAGGCGAGGAGCCGATTCCCAACGTATCTGTCGAAGCCATGAAGTTTAGTTATCAGGGAGACAAGCGTCAGCTCGCCAATGCCGGCAACGCCACCACGAATGACCGCGGCGAATACCGCATCTGGGGCCTGCCGCCGGGAAAGTATTATGTTCGAGCAACGCATCCACGCGGTATGGTTTCGCGCACCGGCGGCCAAGTTTATGTTCCCGTCTTTTATCCTGGAGTCAGCGATCTATCCCGCACGCAAGCCCTGGAAGTCCATCCCGGCGATGAACTCACTGGAATCGATCTAAATTTTGTTTCGTTGCACTCGGTTCGCGTGAGCGGCCATGTTTTGAATGCGAATTCCTCGCCTGCCAAAGAAGCGCAAGTCACACTGGTTGGCGGTTCCGGAAGCACGGTCTATGCGGTCAACCAGGCTTCTACGGACCCAAAGGGAGCATTCGAAATTCGCGGAGTTCCTCCGGGATCGTATGTGCTGATCGGCGAACAATTCGGCAATGGCGACCAGGACAAAACCATGCGCGGCCGCACTTCCCTCGAAGTGGGCGACACGAATGTTAGCGACGTGGAAGTGGTGGTTGGGCCCGGTTCCGCTGTAAGCGGCCATGTGCGGGTGGAAGGAAAAACCAATCCTGACCTGAGCAAGCTCACCGTTGCCTTGGACCCGCAGGACGACTTGTCATCTCTGGGCTTTGGCCCCGATGTCGGGAATGTTCCGGTACGCGCGGACGGAACCTTTGCTTTTCACGACGTGCCGGAAGGAACTTATCACCTCAAAGTTCAACCTTTGCCTGATGGCTACTATCAGAAACCGTCCGGCGAAGGAGATGCCGCCGAAGGCGACGTAAAAGTTGGGCGAAACCATGGTGCAGCGGTCGAATTGGTATTAAGCACCGGAGCCGGGCGCGTTGCCGGCACGGTGAATAAAGGCGACCAGCCCTTCGCCGGCGCAACGGTCGTGCTCGTCCCCGATGCGCCACGGCGAGGCCAGCCTCGTTTTTACCGTCAAGCGATCAGCGACTCAGGGGGAAGATTCAACATCTCCAGCATCACGCCGGGAGATTACAAATTATTCGCCTGGGAAGAAATCGATCGCGGCATATATCTCGACCCCGAATTCCTTCAGACTTACGAGGATTCCGGGCAATCGGTGAAGGTGGAAGAGGGCGGCAATCTTAATCCGCAACTTGAGTTGATCCCGGCAAACGAAGCTCAATAAGAACATCTGGGAATGGAGCGCGACGCGCTCCATTCACGCAAGCATCAGCAATTACCTCTTAAGCGCCGCGCCGCTTCAAGGCGGAGACCTGCCATAGAGCTGCCAGCGAATTCGCCGCTGCGGCGATTTCGGCTTGCGGCGCGTTGGCACCGAAAACCTCCATGCGCTCCTGCTTTAACCGGAAGATCGGCTGCTTCGAAGCCGGAATGGCTTTGCCGTTGAGGCGACTCAGAGATCCTTCAAATAGTTCCTTCCAGCGCTTTTGGTCAATAGGGTTAGCGATGGCTGGGTTCGGAATGGCTGCGTGGGCCATAAAGTTCGGCTCCTTAATGAAGTGGTTCTTAAATTTCAAACCGCTTGTTGCAGTCTCATATTTACAGCCTCGCTTCTGGCGTCACCATAAGGCAATTTCCCGACTTCCCCAGGGAGCGCCCCTTAAGCTGCGGATTTCCATCCACTAAATGAACCCTTAGCGTTCGCCTGAGGCTTAGTTGCCAGATCAGTCTTTTTCAAAATCGGGCGGAATTCTTCGTTTTCAAGGGAATTTACAAAGGCGAAATTAAGGCTGATGGTGAAACCGATTCTTTGAAGGCGGGAGGTTAACTTGTTTTAGCGGCGTTGTCCGAGACTCGGATGGAGAAGTTCACAACGATCTTGGCCATGGTCTCGACCGGCTGGCCGTGCTGTAGGACCGGCTTGAACCGCCATTGCCGCACCGCTTGTTGAGCTGCCGCGGTCAGAATGGCAGGGCCGCTCAATACGCGAAGCTCTTCGATAGTTCCATCAGCACTGACCACCGCTTGCAACACAACCGAACCCTGCACGCTGGTGTGCTTTCCTAACAACGGATAGTTGGAATCGACGGTTTGCTGCACTTCAGTAGTAGCCACCGGCGCCGCAGCAATGCGCTCCTGCTCGGCCGCGTTTGTCGCCGGGCCCGCTGCGCTGGCTAATGTATGACGCGAATCATCGCCGAGGATTTCTACTTTCTCTACGTTGCTTCCGGGATGCACCGTGCGGTGGGAATTGCCCGCAACCACTTCTACGTCCAGCGGAGGCAGGGTCGCGCGATTGCTAACCACGACCGGAGGCTGTGCATTTACTGGTTCTTGCTTAGACGCGTCTTTATTAGATGTTTCGACCGGAGCGCCAGTCGTCTTCGGCGCAACGCTGGCTTTGGGGTTGTCGACTTTTGCCGCCACCGTTTGGTTGGGCTTGGTGGGGACAACTGCCTGCGAAGCGGCAGGCCGGCTTTCCGAAGTCGCCTCGGATTCCGCTTCTTCGTCGGAGCCAAACCAGAATTCGTGGTTCTTTACCAGGACGGCAGCCAGGGCAAATAACAAAAGAGCCAGCGCAACCAGCAGCCTGCGTGGCTGCCGATTCTTGGGACCCATCTCAGGTCCGGCTACTTCCGTATTTGAATTCAGCTCCAACATTTCGCTTCGTCCAGTGTTTCGTTTGATTAGCCTTTAATAAATACGCTAATCATCAAGCACCAGCATTCTGAAGCCATTGGCACGCAGTAGCAATGGCCCGTTCCGGGAGGAAGTAGCCCGAGAGTGCTATTGGAAAAGGCCGGTGGAATGGGGGCCCCGGGCGGAGTCGAACCGCCGACCAACGGTTTAGGAAACCGCTGCTCTATCCATCTGAGCTACGGGGCCGGTTAGATCAGGCCCATTATCTCATGTGGAATTTGGCGGGTTTGCCCGGCATGCCGCAAATGATTTACCCTCGCGGCAGTCCATCA
>Ga0224568_1000032_pt1 | contig 50841 bp, 45 predicted proteins | sample CLU5metagenome_FD_182727 | JGI IMG/M metagenome (GOLD analysis project Ga0224568, IMG submission 182727) | Spruce litter microbial communities from Bohemian Forest, Czech Republic - CLU5 | ecosystem: Environmental > Terrestrial > Plant litter > Unclassified | place: Czech Republic: South... | reverse complement strand
TCTTCGGATTGTGCTTCGACAAAACCTTCGTGATCGCCGCCGTCAACGTCGTCTTGCCATGGTCAATGTGACCAATCGTCCCTACGTTGCAGTGCGGCTTAGTACGGTCAAATTTCTCTTTCGCCATATTCTTCCTTTTGTAGCGCCGGCGTGCCGCCGGCTTTCATGCGGACATTTCATCCGCGTAAATTCTTTTCACCGCAGCCCGGCAACATGCCGGCGCTAGGCTATTTCGCCGCTCCCTGCACCTTGGCGATGATTTCCTCCGCCACCGAACGCGGAGCCTCCTCATAGCGCGCGAAGTGCATCGAATACTCAGCGCGGCCCTGCGTCGACGAACGCATATGGGTCGCGTAGCCAAACATCTCCGCCAGCGGGACTATCGCTTTAATCACCTGCGAACCGGCGCGGTGCTCCATGCCTTCAATGCGTCCGCGGCGCGAACTCAGGTCGCCCATGATGACGCCGGCATAATCTTCCGGCGTAACGACCTCGACTGCCATCACCGGCTCCAGCAACACCGGAGAAGCCTTGCGAGCAGCTTCTTTGAAAGCCATCGAACCGGCGATCTTGAATGCCATTTCGTTCGAATCGACGTCGTGATAGCTGCCGTCGTACAGCGTCGCCTTCACATCGACCATCGGATAACCCGCGAGAATGCCGCCTTCCAGCGCCTCGCGAATTCCCTGATCGATCGGCTTGATGAATTCTTTTGGCACCGACCCGCCGGTAATGTCATTGACGAACTCATAACCCATGCCCGCCGGTTGCGGATCCAGCTTGATCTTGGCGTGCCCGTACTGGCCTTTGCCGCCGGTCTGGCGAATGTATTTACCTTCCGCTTCCGAGTGCTTGCGGATGGTCTCGCGATACGCCACCTGCGGCTTGCCGACGTTGGCCTCGACTTTGTACTCACGCATCATGCGGTCGACGATGATTTCCAGATGCAACTCGCCCATGCCGCTGATAATGGTCTGCCCGCTGTCGGGATCGGTGTGAACTTTAAAGGTGGGGTCTTCCTGGGCCAGGCGGCCCAGAGCCATGCCCATCTTTTCCTGATCGGCCTTGGTCTTCGGCTCAACCGCCACCGAAATCACCGGCACCGCAAACGTAATTGACTCGAGCGCGATCGGATGCTCGTCACTGCAAATGGTGTCGCCCGTGCCGACGTTTTTCAATCCGACCGCCGCGCAAATATCGCCGGCAAGAATTTCAGTGATCTCTTCGCGTTTATTGGCGTGCATCTTCAGCAGACGCCCGATGCGTTCGGTTTTCGTGGTGCGGACGTTCAAAACCGAGTCGCCCGTCTTCAAAACTCCGGAATATACACGGATAAAAGTAAGCTGCCCGACAAAGGGATCAGCCATAATTTTGAAGGCCAATGCCGAGAACGGCTCCTTGTCGTCGGCTTTGCGGTAAATCGTTTCGCCGTTGTCCGGATTCGTTCCGTGAGTCTCCGGCACATCGAGCGGCGACGGCAGATAATCCACGACTGCATCGAGCAGCGGCTGCACACCCTTGTTCTTGAAAGACGTACCCACGACCACCGGAAATACTTTCAGGCCAATCGTCGATTTGCGCAGCGATTTCTTTAACTCGGCGGCGGTAATCTCCTCGCCCTCGAGGAACTTGTGCAGAATCTCGTCGTCATTTTCGGCGACGGTTTCCACCAGCTGGGCGTGAAAGGCCTCGGCTTTTTTCTTCAGATTTTCGGGAATTTCTTCGGTGACGTACTCCGCGCCCATGGTTTCGTCTTTCCACACAATCGCCTTCATGGCGATCAGATCGACGACGCCGACGAACTTCGCTTCCTGCCCGATGGGAATTTGAATCGCAACCGGCTTCGCGCTCAGGCGCTTGCGGATGGTATCGACCGCATGCTCAAAATCTGCGCCCATTTTGTCGATCTTGTTGATGAAACAAATTCTCGGCACGCCGTACTTATCGGCCTGACGCCAGACTTTTTCCGACTGCGGCTGCACGCCGTGCACCGCGTCGAACACCGCAACTGCGCCGTCGAGCACACGCAGCGAACGCTCTACCTCTGCCGTAAAATCCACGTGGCCGGGCGTATCAATAATGTTGATGCGAATATCGCGCCAGGTGCAAGTGGTGGCAGCGGAGGTGATGGTAATGCCGCGCTCCTGCTCCTGCTCCATCCAGTCCATAGTCGCAGTGCCTTCGTGGACCTCTCCGATGCGGTGCGTCTTTCCCGTATAAAATAGGATGCGCTCCGTCGTGGTGGTCTTACCAGCATCGATGTGGGCCATGATGCCGATGTTCCTGCAGCGTTCTAATGGGACTGTTCTAGGCACGACAATTAACTCTTTCTAGGGCTCCGGCTTCGTTTCTGATTTGGTAATTGGGAAATTTGGTAATTGAGTAACGCGCTTTGCTTTTGATTTTCAATTACCAAATTACTAAATTTCCCAATTACTCAATTCTTTCTTACCACCGGTAATGCGCGAAAGCCTTATTGGCTTCCGCCATGCGGTGTACATCTTCTTTCTTCTTGATGGCCGCGCCTTTACCGTTCGCGGCGTCCAGCAACTCATTGCTCAATTTGTCGACCATGCCGCGCTCAGCTCGTCCGCGCGCATACGTCAGCAGCCAGCGAATCGCCAGCGAGGTTCGCCGGTCGGCATTCACTTCCACCGGAACCTGATAGTTGGCGCCGCCCACGCGGCGGGTCTTTACTTCGAGCAGGGGCTTTGCATTCTCGACGGCTTTCGTGAACAGCTTCAAAGCTTCATCGCCGCCCTTTTCCTGCACCTTGGTCAGGGCTTCATAAAAGATACCCTCGGCCGTGCTGCGTTTGCCCTGCCACATCATCGAGTTGATGAACTTCGTCACCAGATTCGAGCCATATACGGCATCGGCTGGCACGGTCCGCTTGGATGTATGTCCTTTACGAGGCATTTAAGCTTTTAGCTCCTAGCTCTTAGCTTTTAGCTAGAACTTCTAACTATCCACTACTTCTTATCTCCGCCCTTTTTCGCGCGCTTGGCGCCGTATTTCGAGCGTCCCTGCTGGCGACCTGCGACGCCTACCGCATCCAGCGTGCCGCGAATCACGTGATAGCGCACGCCTGGCAGATCCTTCACGCGGCCTCCGCGAATCAGCACAATCGAGTGCTCCTGCAGATTATGGCCAACGCCGGGAATATACGTCGTCACTTCAATTCCATTGGTCAAGCGCACGCGAGCCACTTTACGCAGTGCCGAGTTCGGCTTCTTCGGCGTCTGCGTGTAAACACGGGTGCAGACACCGCGCTTCTGCGGACATCCCTGCAACGCCGGGCTCGCCGTCTTGTAACGAGGCCGCTTCCGGCCCTGCGCCACCAACTGATTAAAAGTAGGCACTCGTTGCTCCTTAGTCGCACAACTCAAACCGCCTGATGACCAAATCAACAAGCAGCGCAAAGCATCATTAACTGTCCCGGCGATTACCGCACAATCCGGGCTGCCCGACTTAATTGCCGGACATACTTCTCGCCGCATACTGCGTAGAGAAATTCTGGATTCCCGATCTAGATTTAAACTGCCGACGGTGGCACCCGGCCCAAACTCCGGGGGTACTCCGTTTCGCCAGCTTTGTCCTGCATATCCTTCCGCAGACTTAGCGCCTCTGAATTCAGGCGCTCCAAAAGCCCGAGGGCGGAAGGCAGCGCAGGAACATTTCAGCGAGGAAATTTCTGGCCGATATTTCTTGCCAGAAACGCATTTCTCAAAAGCTTAACCACAAGTTCAACACACAACCCGGCAGAACTCACGGCTTACAGCAAGCTTGGATTAACTCGCGGAACCAAACTAATATAGCAACTCTTTCGAATTATCGTCAACTTTGTTTTGCAAGGCGGTGTCTTAAACGATCTCATTTCTGATCTCAATTTTAACATTGCTCGCATCGATGTGCCTGAAAATTGCCTGTAGTCAGGCCTCAATCCATACATCGGCGGTTCAATCTTTTGCATCCGATTTCAATTGAGAGGCGGAGGACGCTCGATCAGCTTGCCGATTCGGCCTGCAACCTCTAAACTACAGGTTTTCCGTTTCAATTCATTTTTCGACAAGCGATTCGTGCGGCGTGTGTTACCGCCAAACGACGAGAGGGTGCATGAGAAGGTTGCGTTGCGTTCAATCGGCGTTCATCGCCGCCAGCATCTTTTTATTTCTTTTGCTGACCGCCTGCGGCGGGCACAAACCGCCTGGCTCTTCGCCGTTTCCAGCGAAAATCACGCTAACGCCCGGCCTTAGCGCCTCCATGGAATTGGGCAGCACGCTGGTTTTCGTCGCCAGCGCCCAGAACGGCGCCAACACGAACATCTCGCCGACATTCACTTATAGCTCGAGCAATCCCGGAATCGTCGATATTGCTCCCAATGGAGTTGCCTGCGCCGGCAGTTGGAACGCCCCTAGCTACGATGTCTGCTCACCGGCCTCGGGAGGCGTGGCTTCAATTACTGCCTCGGCGCTGGGCGGCACCAGTCCGCCTACCATGGTGTTTGTACATCCTCCGATCGATAACATTCAGGTCAGCGTGGTTCCTCCCGTTAACCCTCCCCCGCCGGCTTGCCCGACCCAAACCGCACTCCCGCCGGCTTGCGAATTGAAATTCAACAGCGCCGGCAATTCTTGCCTTTCTCAGAACCAGGTTCAAACTCTACAAGCAACCGCCTACAGCAAAGGTGTCGACATCACAGCATCGGTCGGACCCTTTACCTGGACGCAAGCCAATCTCGGCGTCGTCACCATCACTCCAGTCATTACTTCCTCAGCCAATGTTCCTACGAACCAGGCGACCGTGGTGTCGAACACGCCGGGAGCTACGCAGGTGATCGCAACCGCATCGGGGACCTCAAGCCAGCCTTATATTGCGGAGACTTGTCCCGTGCAGTGTATTGCGCTTTCTCTGAGCCAGAACGGCTCGCAAAATCCGGACGATATTAGTTTCATTGCCGATAAAGGCACAGCAGAAACTGTGGCCGCAACCGCCGTGGATGTGCAAGGCTGCATCGTCCCCAAACCGCCACTCACCTGGACATCTTCTTCACCCGCTGCGCTCAGCGCCGGCACTGGCACGACGGGATGCCCCGCAGGACCAAGCTGTACCATTGCTACAACCCAGCCCGGGGGAGCCGCGATCACCGCATCATGTACACCACCCACCTGCAACATCGGCTTTCCTCTGAATGCTCCGTCCCTATCCGCGCTCTATCTTCCGCAACCTGTGTATCCAGTCACGGCAATTTCAGGATTGGTAACCGGCGCGACTTCATCGACCAACGTTCTGGCTTCCAGCCAGGATTGCTACAGCAATGCTCTCTGCACGGTAGCGCTTTACGATATCGCAACTTCCGCCAACATCGCGGGCAGCCCATCTGCTTTTCCCACACCGCCGAATTCCCTGATGTTCGACCCTGCCGGCGACAAGGCTTTTGCAGGCAGCCAGTATGGTTCCCTGCTTATTACCGTCGCCAACCTGGGATCGACTTCAACCAGTCCCTTCACGCCCCTCCCCGCCACAAACACCAGTCTTGGGCTCGTGACCGGCAAAGTCATCGCCGTTTCATCAAACGGCAACCTTGCCGTCTTCGCCGATACGATCTCGACGCCCAATCAGGTTTATGTAGTCAATAACAGTGTTTCTGGTGCGACAACTTTCGGTGTGTCGACCACAGCGCTTAATATCAACGGCGCGATTACCGCCGCGGTTTCTCCCGACAATTCGAAAGCATTTATCCTCGGCGACGGTGGCAACACTTTATATGTCTATTCGCCGCTGCAGGCACTGCAGACTTATCCCTTGACCGCGCCGGCCAATGCGATTGCGTTTTCTTCCTCGGGAGCATTTGTTTTTCTCGCGGGGGGAAGCTCGACCGCTAGTATTGACGTTCTCAATACGTGCAATAACCTGTCCCCGACCATAACCCCAAACCAAACTTTATCCCTCACCGGGCTTCCCGCGACACCACTGTTCCTGAAGATGGTGCCGCCGGGCAATGTCCCACAGGGCAGCGTGAATATTCCGACTCTGGAAAACAGTTCGGCAGGCTTGAATATTCCCCCCGGCTTCGACTTCTTCTATGGTCTTGACAACACCGGCATCGATATCGTCGCAACAGCAACGACGACTCCGTTAACTCCGACACCGACAAGTTTGTGCCCGCTTCAAACTATCGCGAGCCCTACCACGATCAGCAACACGCTATTTACTCCCATCCACATCAACCTGCAAAAGGGCACCTTTCATCCCATCAACTTTTTTGTCTCGCCTGACGCCAGCCAGGCGTACATCATTACCAGCGACCAGGGTGTGCTTGTCTATAGCTTCAGTTCCCAGGCAGTAAGCGCGATTCCACTGATTGGCACTGGCAACCCCGCGCCAGTGGCCGCGGACATGACTGCGGATGGCACATTACTTTATGTGGCGGGAACCGATGGCGTGCTGCACAAGCTCAATACATTGCTGGCCCTTGACGTGACGGAAATTCCCTTCTTCCAACTGGCCAACTCTTCCAACAATTTCTGCTATTCCTCGTTCAATTGTTCGCTGGATCTGGTAGCAGTGAAACCGTGAGGATGGGAATTGAGAAGTAAATAATCGGGCGATTGTGCGATTGGAAATCGGGATCAAGGAATTAAGTTACAAATTACCCGATTACAAAATTGGAAGTCCTATGCAGGCTTCTGCAATTCCTTCGCAACGCTATCGAGTACGCCGTTGACGAACTGCACCGACTCGGGACTGGAAAACTTTCGCGCGATTTCGAGCGATTCGTTGATGACCACGGCGTGCGGCGTATCGGGATAAGCCAGGAACTCAGCTACTCCGGCCCGCAGCAGATTGCGATCGACAGCTGCCATGCGCTCCATGCGCCAGTGCTCGGCGTGGCCTTCGATCAACTTGTCGATCTCAGCACCGCGGTCGGTGGCGACACGGAAGAGATCCTCGGCGAATCCCCGCACTTCGGCGCTGGTGCTCGCATGTTCGTCCCAGAACGTTTTACGCACATGATCGACCGTCTGCTTGCCCATGTCGGCCTGAAAGAGCATCTGCAAGACAAGTTCGCGGGATTTACGGCGTGTGCCCATAGGGAAAGTTGCTAGCGGCCAGTGGCTCGTTGTCAGTTTACTGCAGGAAGGTTATTTGCGCCGCTTCGTCTTCGAAGCCTTTGCCGCGGGATCGTCATTCCCACTCTTCACTTTGACACTGCGACTCCCACTCTTGTCATTCCGGGCGGAGCGAGGAGTCTGGTTCTTGCTGGCAGCTGATGGCTGACGGCTGATAGCTTCTTTCAGCGATGCCATCTCTACCGCTGCCAGCGCCGCTTCGAATCCTTTGTTGCCCATTTTCAGTCCGGCGCGGTCGATCGCCTGTTCTAAAGTTTCGCAAGTCAGCACGCCGAAGGCATGCGGCACTCCCGTCTCTTGGGCCGACTGCCCGATTCCGCGCGTCACTTCATTCACGATTACGTCGTAATGAGCGGTGTCGCCGCGCAGCAGGCAACCGATGCAGATGATGGCATCGTATTTTTTCGTTTCCGCCAATTGGCGAGCGGCTAATGGAATTTCAAATGCGCCTGGCACGCGGGTAAGTTCAATATCTTTTTTGTTAGCGCCGGATCGCAACAATCCATCGACCGCACTTAGCAAGAGGCGCTCAGTGATAAAGGAATTGAATCGCGAAACAACGATGGCAAAATGCTTGCCCGAGGCGTTTAGCGCGCCTTCGAGGGCGGGCAACACTTCGGGAAGTGCGTCCCGGACTTTATCTCGATTGTTCTTTTTCTCCGTGACTGTGTGTCTCCTGGGCGTGTGTGGATGCGTGTTATCCGTTAAACATAAGATTACTTGCCTTTGAACTGCGCTGTACGCTTTTCCAAAAATGCGGTGGTACCTTCTTTTTTGTCTTCGGTGGCGCAGGCTACTCCGAAGAGCACCGCTTCCAGATATAAGCCTTCGGCGAGGGTCATCTCCATGCCTTTGTTCACCGCTTCTATCGCGTACTGCACCGCCAACGGAGCGTTGGCGATAATTTTCGCGGCAATGGCTTCGGCGCGGGGAATCAACTCGGCCGCGATTGTGACCTCATTCACCAGGCCGATGCGAAGCGCTTCCTGCGCGGTAATCATCTCGCCCGCCAGCACCAACTGCATGGCGACACCTTTGCCAACAAGTCGTGGCAGCCGCTGGGTTCCGCCATATCCCGGAATAATTCCCAGCTTCACTTCAGGCTGCCCCAGCTTGGCGTTCTCGCTGGCCAGGCGCATGGTGCACGCCAGCGCAATCTCGCACCCGCCGCCGAGCGCGAAGCCGTTGATGCAGGCGATTACCGGCTTGCCAAGATTCTCGATGAGATTGAGAACATTCTGCCCGCGATGCGTGTACTCTTTGCCGGAAACCGCATCGTGCTTGGCTAGTTCGGCGATGTCGGCGCCGGCGATGAAAGCCTTTTCGCCCACGCCGGTAAAGATGACGACGCGAATCGCCGCGTCACTCTTAATGTCGTGAAAGGCCTCCCGCAGTTCTTCCATGGTGGCCATGTTCAGCGCGTTGAGCACCTTTGGCCGGTTGACGGTTACGTAGGCAATCGCGTTTTTCTTTTCCAGAAGGATATTTTCGAAGGTCATATGATTATTTTTGCCTGAATTCACACGAATTAATGTGGATTTCAAATCTCATGATGCGGGTGCGCTGTCATCTGAGCAGTGTGAAGATTTGGAATCTGCACATAATACGCTGCAAAGAATTTACTTCCCTCGCGCTACCGCCGCTACTTCATCCTTGCTCAGGTCGCAACTGATGCAGCGCTGTGTCCACAAACGGTTGCCGAATATTTTTCCGCAGCGCGGACACTTCCATTCCGTGAGCCACCATCCGCCCGCGAGATATACTCCGATCCAACCGACCATAATGGCTAGATCCGCCGGTTCACCCAACTTCAGCTTGCCAATCAGCAAGCCTACAAATACGAAGCTGAGAAAAAGCACCACAACCAAATTTCGCCGGGCTACGTAACTGTGCCAGGCGTGGCGATACTTCTCTATCTCACTTGGCCCGCCCTCGCCCGGCGTCTGATCGGTTTTTCTTCGTCTAAACATTAACGTTGGACTTTACAGTTTATTCGCCTGCGGTTTATTTTGGTCGGAATAATCGTAAAACCCTTTACCACTCTTGCGACCGTACCATCCCGCCATTACCAGCCGCTTCAGCAGCGGAGGCGAGGCGAAGCGGCGTTCTTTGAATTCGTCATACATCACATGCGTGATGTAGTAAGTAGTATCGAGGCCGACGAAATCGAGCAGCGTGAACGGGCCCATGGGATAGCCGCAGCCCAGTTTCATGGCATTGTCGATGTCTTCGATCGAACCTACGCCCTCTTCATAGGCGCGGATGGCATCGAGCAGATAGGGCACCAGCAGCCGGTTTACGATGAATCCCGTTTTATCCGAGGTGCGGACCGGAACCTTGCCCAGCTTTTGCACGAATTCGTAAGCGGCGTCGTAAACATCACCGGCGGTGGCAATGGTGCGCACTACTTCGACCAGCTTCATCAACGGCACGGGATTAAAAAAGTGCAGCCCGATAAAGCGCTCAGGGCGTTTGACCGCGGTCAGAAGCTCGGTCACCGAAATCGAAGACGTATTCGAAGCGAAGATCGCATCTTTTTTAACCACGCCATCGAGCGACCCGTACATCTTCTTTTTTTCTTCCACGTTCTCGATGATGGCTTCGATCACGATGTCGCAATCGGCAAGGTCTGCCTTGTTAGTGGTCCCCTTGAGCCGCGCTCGGATCGCTTCTTTTTGCTGCGCGGTAATTCCGCCTTTTTCCGGCGGACGCTCGGCGAACTTCGCCAGGGATTTTTCGATCCCGGCGAAACCCTTGTCCAGATATTTTTGCTCTACTTCGAGCACGGTTACGTCAAATCCGGCGGTTGCGCAGACTTGCGCTATGCCGGAACCCATCAAGCCACAACCGAGTACGCCAACTTTTTTAATTTCCATGATTGCTATCCTTCATAAAAAATCTTGTCTTTCTGAGCGGAGCGAAGAACCTATGAAGTTCGCCAGCGCCCGGCAAAATGCATAGGTCCTTCGCTTCGCTCAGGATGACAAATGCTGGTAATTCCGTAAAAACGCTAATTCATGCTCTCCACAATCATCGCAATCCCTTGCCCGCCGCCAATGCAGGCCGTAGCCAAACCATATTTTTTTCGACGCCGCCGCAATTCGTATAGCAGCGTGATCACCAGACGCGTCCCAGTCGCGCCCAACGGATGCCCCAACGCAATCGCTCCGCCGTTTACATTTACCTTTTCGCGATCCAAGCCCAATTCTTTTTCCACAGCGAGATATTGTGCAGCGAAAGCTTCGTTCACTTCGATCAGGTCGATGTAGTCGAGCGACAGGCCGGCTTTTTGCAGCGCTACTTTGGTCGCCGGCACCGGACCGCGGCCCATCAGCTTTGGCTCCACTCCGGCGATGCCCCAACTCACGATCCTGCCCAGCGGATTAATGCTGCGCTTGCGAGCTTCTTCCAGCGACATCAGCACCACGGCTGCGCCGCCATCGACGATGCCACTGGCGTTGCCGGCGGTAACGGTGCCGCTCTTGCCGAACGCAGCCTTCAGTTTGGCGAGTCCTTCCATTGTGGTTTGCGGACGGCGGTGGTCGTCTTCGGTCAGAGATTCTCCCGTGGCTTCACCCTTCGAATTTCGCAGTGGCACTGGAACCAGCTCTTCCTGAATGCGTCCTTCTTTGTAGGCCGCGTCGGCTTTTTGTTGCGAGCGCAGCGCGAATTCATCCTGCGCCTGGCGCGTAATGCCCTGCTGCTCGCCGTACAATTCCGCCGTGTTCGCCATGTACAGGCCGCAATAGCTGTCGAGCAGGGCCACCATCAGCGAGTCTTCCAGCTTGCCGCCCGGAGAGAGCGTGAATCCATCGCGGCCGCGAATCACAAAGGGAGCCTGTGACATGGCTTCCATTCCGCCCGCCAGAACGATCTTCGCTTCATCGGTCTGGATCATCTGCGCCGCGCTCACAATTGACTGCATACCTGAGCCGCAGAGCCGGTTCACCGTCAGCGCCGGCGTTTCGATGGGCAGCCCTGCGCGCAGCCCGACATGGCGCGCGCCGTAGAGCGCATCACCGGAGGTCTGCTGGGCGTTGCCAAAAACGGCGTGATCGAATTCTTTGGCGTCGATTCCGGCGCGCTCGATGGCGCCTTTGGCGGCAACCGCGCCCAACTCCTGGGCCGAGAAATCCTTCAACTTGCCGCAATAGCGGCCAAAGGGCGTGCGCGCACCGCTGACAATCGCAATATCACCTGGTTTCAACATGATTTTCCTGACAGATCGCGCGTTCAAAGCGGATCAAAATGAATAGTTGGACTGGTTAGTGTAGCAGCGTGCGAGGAAGTTTGACCACAGCCGGACAAACGCCACGGGGACATGGAGCAGAACAAACCTCACATGTAACTGTGGTGAAGACTACTTAAGCCACTGCACTCGCGGCTAACGCCGCCCCCAGCGCCACAACTTTCCCCGGTCCCTGACCAAGCGAAGTAGCCAATGCAAATTCGGCGCGGTTGATCACTTCCGTCACAATATCCAACGGATCATAGCTTTCGCGCACCACTGCTTCGGCAAGCCCGGCCGATAGATCCAATGACTGTCCCTTGGGCGATTCGTTCTTGGCAGGCAAGCGCACTTCGGCAGTTACCTTGCGAAGCTTCTCGATGGCCATCAGCGCTTCTTTTTCTGCCGTGTCGCCCAATATGATGGCAATGGTTGTCGTGTCATAGCGGAAGGCAAGATCGTTGGTCCTGATGTTTGCCGCGATCTGCTGTCCAATCTTTTCCATCACTCCGTCGACCCCCGCCTCGCCATATTCCTTCACCAACGCCGAGCTTCGCCCAAACTGCAACAGCAGCACCGATAATGGCGACGCATTCTGCGCCGCGCGTTTGCTTTCCGCAAGCAGCAGATCTAGATAAGAACTGCGTTTCAGCAATCCTGACTTCTCTTCCGTCACCGATAAATTTTTCACCAGCCGCCGCAGTCCGGCATTATTCAACGCGATCACCATCTGGTCCGCCAGCGTTTTGAGCACTACGGCATCGGTCTGCGGCCAGGTGCGGGGCTTATTGTGGAAGAGTACGAGCACTCCGACGGAATCATCTCCATTGCTCAACGGCAACGCGAGAATGGAAACCGCGCCCAGTTCCGTCACGGCATCGCGCACAGCTTTCAACTCAGGAGCTTTTTGTGCATCGGCAATGAGAATTGGCTCAGCCGCAGACGATACCGAGGAAGAATCCTGTAGCGCAGCAACCACCGCCTTAATGGCAGCGCTGCTTCCCGCTTTCGCGCCTTTGCCGCAAAATTCCTGCACCGCCGTGGGCCCTGAACCCGGCGTGCGCATGGCCGCAATGCAACGGGATACCTCCCAGTGCGAACCAATCTCGTTCACAGCCGTAGTCAACACCGCGGCCGCAGTCGACTGGTGATAAAGTTTTCGCGTAATTTCCGCCACGCGGGTTACATTGCGCATCTCCGCTGTGGGATCAGCGGCCGGTACAGGCGGAAGTACAGCCGGGGCGGACGTTGCCGCCGCGCTCGCCGGCAATGGAGCGGAGCGCGCATAAGTTGGAGTCATGCCCGCCGCAATATAAAGCCGCTGCAAGTCTTCGTTGCGCTCTTCCTCCCGGGGAAACAATTCCTGAATTCTTTGCAGGCGCTCCACAGCTTTATTGCGCATTCCATATTGCACCAGAATCTCCGCCTGTAGCATTAGATCCTGCAAGGTGGAAGCGCCCAGCGTCGCCTCGTGCTCCATGGCAGGTTCTATCTGCGTTTTGCTGGTAGGAGCGAATCGCGAAGCGATTGCGTCAAACTTTTTTTGATCGACCTTTCCCTTTAGCATCTCCAGCCGTTTCGTATGGCCGGACTCATAAGGATCGACTTCCGCCGCACGGTCCAGGCATTCCCCAGCCTTGGCAAAATCCCCCGTGCCGCAATACACGTCGAAAAGTTTAAGCAATGTTTGACAGTAGTCGCCTTCACGGTTGGAAGAGTTGAAGAGCTCGCTCAAATATTCGAGCATGCCCGGCGACGCGCGGCGCGTGGCCGCGATATCTTGCATTACCGCTACAAATTGCCGACGTTCCCCGCGTTTTCCCTGGAACTGTCCCAACTTGCGCGCCAGCGATACCGCAGCCTCATCCTGCTCGGCATCAACTAACTGCCCGATCAGTGCCGTTACCTGTGCCATGCGATTGGGATTCTGCTCAAACAACTGCCAGACCAGCGGCTCCGCGTCGGCATAACGCCCAGCAGCCAGCAGGGCTTCGGCATAAATATCTCGCAGCGGTGCGGAGGTGCTGCCCGCATTCACCGGCGGCTCCAGAATAAAAATTGCCGCGCCAATCTGCCCCTGAGCCAGCAGGCTCTTTCCGTAGGCAAGCGCGATTTCCTCATCCGACGAGTCTTCCTGATAAGCCCGCTCATACCATTGCGCGGGATCGTTTCCGCTCTCCGCGGTTAACGATGCCACCTGCTTGAACGCTCCCGCGGCCTTCTTGCTTTCGCCAAGCTCCGACGAAAGCTCTGCAACCCGCAGAAAATTCGCCTGAATGGGCTCCAGCACGACCACCCGCGACAACACCGGCAATGCGTCTTTCTTGTTATCCAGCTTTGCCAGATCGCTTAAGGCCGATTCGTAGGTGCCCACCGCCAGTTTCTTGTTGGAACCTTCCAAGAGCTGGCCGAAGCGGAACTTCTGATCCCACGTTGGACTGCCGTGACGGGCCAATTTTTTATAGGTCAAGCTGGCGCGCGTTGCGTCTCCGGCATTCACTTGCCGCTCGAACAACTCACCGAGCAGGCGCACCGCATCACGCCCCCGGCTCTGCGATAGGCAAAGATCGGCCGAGAGTTCACGAACTTTGTCATTTTCGGGATCATCTCTTAGGACCTGGAGATATTCTTCAAGCGCTTCCGAGGCCTTGCCTTTTTGTAGAAGTTTTTCGGCGCGCTCCACCCGCCGCATCACTTCCGCTCGGTCCGCACGTATTGTGGTTTCAGCCATGGGTCGGGTCGCGGCAGACTACTCTGGTTCGATTCTAGGGAGCGACCCCCACGGCCAGCAATCCGCAAGGGTCGGAAGGCGATTACGAAAGTCATCCTCGTTTTCCCCGGATGGGGAGAGGCCATCCCTGCCTCAGTCTAATTCGCCCGGCAAAATCCAGCCCGCGCCCAAGCAATTACCAACGTAAGACGATTGAGCGGGTTCTGCTGCCACGCTTGCGTTCGCTCCATTAACCTGATCGCGGGGTCTGTCCTCCACTACTCCCCGCAGGCTGAACTCTTGATACTCTCTACCTTGCTCTCAACCGTCCTGATTCTTCGCTCACAAGAACCGACCGGCGCCATTATCTGGTCCATCGTCGGGCTCTGCTCCGGCCTCTATCTTTTTTTTAACGGCTTTCGTCTGCTACGCCGAAAGCACCTTATTCTTGATACTCCGCTTTCGAAAATACGCAGCGCGGCGATGGGAATGGTGGAGCTCAGCGGTCTCGCAACCGGCCCTTACACCATCAATGCTCCAGTCACCGAACGACCTTGTTACTACTTCCGCACCGTGGTTTGGGAGTGGAAACGCCGCGGCCGCAGCAACAAGTGGGTGAAAGTTGCCGCCGAGTGTACACATGTGCCTTTCTTTCTCGACGACAACACCGGCAAAGTGCTGGTCGATCCTCGCGGGGCTGAACTAGATTTGCATCGTGACTTCCAGCAGGAATTTTGCGATTCCTTTTTCACCACAAAAGAAGAGGTACCGCCGAACGTACGTGTCTTCTTATCTCGCCACGGCGTCAATACCACCAATAAAGTTAAAGTCGAAGAATTCTGCATCAAGCCAAAAAACTCGCTTTTTCTCCTGGGAACTCTCGGTGACAATCCCGGGATTGCGCTCAGTCCCGAGCCCATTCGTGACGAAGAGCAGAACACGCTCACTTTCAATGCGGCGATGTGGGTCAATCCAGTTCGATCCGGCGTGGGGAATGTATTGTCTTTGGTCACTGGAGGCGGCGTCAGGCCGGAAGAAGAGAAATCTGTCAGCGAAGGCCTGTTCGGCGGCTCTTTTCACGAATCGGAAATGGATCGATCAGGCTTTGCTGGTTCGGAATTGGGTAAATCAATTCTCGAGGAGGAATATCGTCACGCCGCAGCTACGCGAGTCATTCAGCTCTCGCCCGAAACAAGTTCTACAAAAACGTCAGACATGACACAGCAGCAACGCATTGCCGCCGCTTTAAGCAAAGCCGGAATCTCGAATCCAGCCGCATGGTCCGCTGCCGGACTTGCACGGCCATATGCCGGCGCCCATGCAGGTACCAATTCCTCGACCTATGTCGCCGCAGATCCCTCCGCCGGCGACTTCGAATCCAATCCTCGCATTGTCCTCAAAAAGGGAACGAACAACCCAACTTTTCTGATCTCGTGGCGCAGCCAGCGTGAAGTGGCAAGCTCGCTCGGATGGAAATGTGCGTTGATGATCTGGGGCGGGCCCGCGCTAACGCTGCTCTCGTTGTACATTTTGCTTACCATCACTCATGTGCTCTAGTTCTCCGCGAAGGAACGCACTGTTCGTCTAGTACAATTGCTCCCGTGAGCAACTCGGTTCGCATCGGAATCCTGGGCGACTTCAATCCTGAATTCCGCTCTCACCACGCCACCAACGATTGCCTGCAACACGCGGCTCACAAGCTGGACATTAAAGTCGAATCGGAGTGGATTCCGACTTCAGCGCTCGTGAGCGCAGGCGCAGAAAAGGTTCTCGAAACCTTCGACGGACTTTGGGCGTCACCCGGTAGTCCCTACAAGAGTTTCGATGGGATGCTCAAGGGCATCGAGTTCGCGCGGCGCTGTGATTGGCCATTTCTGGGCACCTGCGGTGGCTTTCAATATGCCCTGATCGAATTCGCCCGCAACGTGCTCCACATCGCTGACGCCGATAGCGCCGAGAACAATTCCGGATCAAAAAACATCGTGATCTATCCGGTAGCCTGCGCTGTGCCCGATCGCGAGGGGAATGCTCCGAAATTATCCGGGGCGGTGCCCGAAATACGTTTGCGACCCGGATCCTACCTGCAATCTTTTTACGGGAAAGATAAAGAAGTGGTGACCGAGGAATTCTTCTGCAATTTTGAAGTCAATCCGGAATACGAATGGGCCACCATGGAAGCCGGGTTTCCCATAGTCGCGCGCGGCGCGCAGGGAGAGATTCGCGCCATCGAATCTCCGACCCACCGCTTCTACATTGCAACTCTCTTCCAGCCGCAGCTTTCCTCGACGGAAAATAACCCTCATCCGATCGTTCTGGCTTTCCTGCAAGCCGCTGCCGACTGGGGCAAAAAGAAGCTGGACGACAGGGTTCTTGAATAATTTTCTCTTTCCATTATAGAAACTTAATCCCAAGCCGCCTTATCGCGCCTAAAGTTTCCCGAAACGCTCGCCGATACATCACTTGTATGGTGAACCCAGTCAGCAGTGCCAAAAACAGCCACGCCAGCGAAGCCGCGAAACCCGCCGCTCTCAGGCCGCAGCCACAACCGCAGCAGAAGAGCGCTCCGCAGCCTTCGGATACGGTTACGCTGAAGAGCACGGGCAACGTCGATCAAAAGCGGCAATAATCTGTAACTATCACAACCAAAACTCGAACAGTTGAACGAAAAAAGATATGGAGGACGAACCATTCCCCCGGTTCGCCCTCCATTCTTTTTGGCGGCTACAAATTCATTGGATTTGCTTTCGCTAGACGGCCTTCACAAACTTGAGCGAAGCCGAATTCATGCAATAGCGCAAGCCTGTCGGCCTGGGACCATCGTCAAATACGTGGCCCAAGTGTGCGTCGCACTCCGTGCATGACACGGCGGTTCGCTCCATGCCAAGGCTGCCATCGATGATCTCCCGCACATTTTCTTTGGCGAGCGGCTCCCAGAAACTTGGCCAGCCGGTGCCGGAATCGAACTTCGTAGTCGAGCTGAATAGCGCGTTATCGCAGCAGATGCAGCGGTAAATTCCTTTGTCGTGCAGATTCCAATATTTGCCGCTGTAGGCGAATTCGGTATCCGCATGGCGTGTGATGTCGAACGCGTTCCCCGAAAGCTGCTTTCGCCATTCGTCTTCGGTCTTTACCACGCGCGCAACCTTCACCTTGTCCAGCCGCTTGCCGTCGTCGGAGAACTGCACAATCGTCACCTCCGCCGGCTGAGTCTTCGCTGACGCTTCAATCACATGCGGCCTGCGCCACAACAAGACCGCCCCTCCAGCCGCTGCAACCGCGCCGGTCAGAAATAATCGCCGTCCCAAATTTACTTGTTCCCCACGCTCTGACTCGAACATGACTCCTCCTGGTCTTTTTGGGTGGCGCAGCACTTGGCACTGCGAAAAGATCCCTAATAATTAGGTTTAGCCCCAGAGACATCTCGCAAGCTATTTCCCGTTGTAAAGATCCGGAAATTCACGCCTCAGATTCGCCACCTTGGGCGCATCGTTAAACATGATGTAAGGATCGTTCGGATGGATCTGCGCATAGTTCTGATGGTAACCCTCCGCCTGATAAAACGCTGTCAGCGGCACCACTTGCGTGGCAATCGGACGCGAAAAAATCTTGGCTTCGTTTAACTGCGCAATATAGGCCTCCGCAATGTGCTTCTGTGCGTCATTGCTATAGAAAATGACCGACCGGTATTGCGTCCCATCGTCCGGCCCTTGCCGGTTCACTTCCGTCGGATCGAGCGCCACCGAGAAGAACACGCGCAATAACTCCCCGTAGGTAATCTTCGATGGATCGAAAACCACTTGTACGGACTCCGCATGTCCCGTCTGTCCGCTGCTTACTGTTTCATAGTCGGGATTCTTCACCGTGCCTCCCGAATATCCCGAAGTCGCACTCTGAACGCCCTTCACATGCTGAAACACCGCCTGGATTCCCCAGAAGCATCCACCAGCCACCACGACCGTTTCCTTGGCGGGCGCTGAAGCTTTCGCCTCGTCAACCGCTGGCGTCGGCATAGCAGTCTTGCTTCCCGCATTGCACGCGACCGCAGCCGCAAGCACCGTTATCACCATCGCAAACATCCGAATCGAACCTTTGGACATAAGCCCTCCCGCCTTCACTGCTTCACTTTACCCTAGCCATTAGAGTTACGAGCCGAACGGAAGTTTCGGATGTCTTAACGGTAACTTCTTGCCGTATCTTCTTCGCCATTCCAGCTTTTTACATTGCCCTTGACATTCGCCTTGTCTTCGCCAACAATGGCCGCATGGCGATCACACGCAGGCAGCGCGAATTGTATGACTTCATCTCCCGCTTTGTGGCCGAGCAGGGCTATTCCCCGTCATTTGAAGAAATCCGCATCGGCATGAAGCTGAATTCGCTGGCTACGGTGCATAAACACGTCACCAACCTGGAGAAAAAAGGGCTGCTCACGCGCGACTACAACCGCAGCCGCTCCATCGACCTTTTACCGCCGAAAGGGCGCCTCAAACAAGCCATGAGCGTGAACACCGGCCTGGTGTTGCCACTGCTGGGGCGCATCGCCGCCGGCCAGCCAATTGAGGCCGTGCAGAATACCGAAACCATCTCCCTCGCCGATTTCGTGCGCTCGAAAGAAGTGTTCGTGCTCGAAGTGCGCGGCGATTCGATGCAGGACGAAGCCATACTTGACGGCGACTATGTGCTGGTGGAGAAGTTGAAGACCGCTCACAATGGCGACATTGTGGTCGCGCTGGTCGATAGTACGGATGCCACGCTCAAACGCTTTTACCGCGAAGGCGACAACATCCGCCTGCAACCTTCGAATGTGAACATGAAGCCGATCATCGTGCCTGCGGCGTCGGTGGAGGTGCAGGGGCGGGTAATTGGAGTGCTGAGGAAGTATTGAGAATTGCAGGGACCAAGGGTCAGGGATCGATATAAATACAAAACGCCCGGAACTTCCCGGGCGTTTTCTTGCTGAAAGCTGAGTGCGACTTACCCTACGTGCCGATCGAGCGCTTGCGCAATAGCTTCTTTCGGCTTATAGCCTACGATCTGCTCCACGACTTGCCCACCTTTGAAAACCAGCAATGTCGGGATACCGGTAACTTTGTAACGCATGGGAGTGGAGCTGTTGGAGTCCACATCCATTTTGCCGATTTTGATCTTGCCCTGATAATCCTTGGCCAGTTCTTCGACAATCGGAGCAATCGCGCGGCAGGGGCCGCACCAGGTTGCCCAGAAGTCCACCAGCACGGGCTTATCCGATTTCAGAACATCCGCGTCAAAGTTCGCATCTGTGACTTCGACGATTCCATTACCTGCCATAACCGTTTCTCCTCGTTGTGCATCGCACTGTCGGCTAGCGCTCGTCTTGCTAAGCGTGCATGGCCGGCTTCGGCGATCTTAAATGCATTTAATAAATGCTGGACCCACGCCAGAGCATATCTATTATCGCACTTCATTGGCGCACGGTGGGTTTGATGCAGGCGGGGTGCAGAAGGTCGCAACACGATCCAGGGTCATCGCGCTATCAGAAGTACGATGACCCGGCGTTCCAGGTGCTTTTGTTCAGCGCTTTTAGAAGACGAATTTAACTGCAACCTGCATGAGCCGCGGAGGAGCTGCGCTCACTACCTGGCCGAAGGTGGAGCTGTTGATGTTCCCGTTCACCGACGACGGCCCGTAGAACTGGGCGTGGTTGAATACGTTGAAACCTTCGAAACGGAATTGCAGCGCTTTTGACTCGGTCAGGGGAACGCTTTTTTGCAGGGCGAGATCGTAGTCGTCCAGGCCCGGCCCGTAGAAGAAACGGCGCTTGGCGTTGCCCGGCGTGCCCAACGGCTGCAGGCTGAACAGAGAAGTATTGAAGTAAGATTGCCCGTTGCGCGGATTGGAATTCAGGTTCAGTGAACCCGGTATGTATTGCGGCTCGTCCACTCCATAGTTGTTGATGCCATTCGGCTCGGCGCCAAGCAGCGAATTGTCGCCGTAGTTGAGCAGCGTCACCGGAAAGCCGCTGCTGTAATGCGTGATGCCGGAAATCGTCCAGCCATTGGTCCAGCGATTTGAGACGCCGAACAGATGCGCGAAAGGAAGCTCGTAGGCATAACTTGCTACGAAGTTATGTTTCACGTCGAATGCCGCCAACGCGCGGCTGAGTGTTGGATTGACCGGATTGACCTCTTCGCCGACGTTGGAAGACTGATCGATCGATTTGCCGTAGGTGTAGCTGGCGAATAACTGCAAATGTCCGCTGGTATGGCGAACGCTGAGTTCCAGCGCGTTGTAGTTTGAATTGCCGATAGTGGCCTGATTGGTGTTACTGCCGAAATTCGAGCCCAAGGGGCCGCGGGTTCCATTCACGGTTTGGCCGGAAGCGGTAGTAAATACGTTGCTTTCGCCAAAAGGCCCGCACGTAGCCGATCCCGGATATACCTGGTTGGTCTGGCTCAACGCAAGGCACGCTGCCGGATCGCCGGGATTGGACTCCACCAGAACCAGAAGCCGATGCGATTGATTGCCCACGTAAGTAGCATTCAGCAGCGTGTTATCTCCAAGCTGGCGCTCCACGGAAAACATGTACTGCTCGGTATAGGGAATGCGGTTGCTGACGGGGTAGGCGGGAATTCCACTGATGGGCACATACTGCGACCAATCGAGACTCGAATCGGGATGGCTGGCCGATGAGTTCAACGGCGCAAATGTAACCGGGAAATACTGCCCAAGATTTTGCCCGTTCGAAGCGGTCACAAAAGGATTAGAGAACGTGGGCGGCGCTGGGCTGCTGTAGGTGGTTCCGTAAGGAGCGTTGGCCGCAAGCACTCCGAGGGTCAGCGCTTCGATCGACGTGTAATACATGCCAAAACCCGCGCGCAGGCTGGTCTTGCCCGGACCGCCTACAATCTTTCCCAGCAAGCTCTCAACCGGTACGTTAGGCGAATAAGCGATGCCGAGGCGCGGGGAGAATTCATCGCCCGGCGGCGCAAGCGTGCGCCGCACTCCCGGATCGGTGGGATACAAAATGCCCGGAGGGGCGCCCGGAAACACGACCGACTGCTTGCCCGGTTCGGTGGTTGAAATCTGATTGTATTTTTCGTACCACGGCTCGATGCGGTCCCAGCGCAAGCCGTAATTCAACGTAAGGTTCGATCGCGCATGCCAGGTATCTTGTGCGAAGAGGCCGGCATATTTGTTGCGTCCGTAAAATGGATTGAGCTGGCTCTGGTTGTACTGGCTGGGAATGCCCAGCAGGAAATCGGCAAAGTCGACACCAGTTTCGCTGCCCGTAAATAAGAAGTTTCCGTTGAATTGCGCAATCGGGTTCACGTTGACCTGATCGTAATGAAACTCGCCACCGATTTTGATGGTGTGGCTGGCAATGACTTTCGAAAAATTATCCAGCAATTGAAGAGTATTGTTCGCTTGCTTCAGTTCGTTGGTATTGGTGCCGGTCGAGAAATTATTGAAGACCAGATTCTCAACGCCCTCACCTTTAGGGTCCAGCGGCACGATTGTCGGCTTCCCATTATCGACGAAACCCTGCGAGACCAGGCTGACACCGAGCCCGCCCTGCGGTTTACCGAGATCGTTGTACGCCCGCATAAAACTGAAGTGGGCCTCGTTCACTTCGGTCGAACTCAGCGTCTTGGTGTCGCCTATGCTGAAAAGCTGCGCTCGGCCTAAGTACAGCGCGTTAAAACCCGGCACGCTGGCTCCGCCCTGCGCCACGGGATACGGATTGTTCAGCGAATAATCGTCGAGGAAGTAATAACCGGAAATCAGACCCCAACCCGTGTTCGCGTCGAGGCGAAGCGCGCCCTTGTCGTCGCGCAGAGCCTGATTGTCCGCGGAAGTGGCAAAGAAGTTATCAGTCTGGTTGGGGGCCGGAATATATTGCAGCAGATGCTGGGAAGGAACGGACCAGGCGCTCGTCGGAATCTGCAGCCCCGGAAGAACACAAGCATTCGTGCTGCCAGCAGAATAGTTCGAACTGGTGCAACCGGAGAAGTAATAAGGTTCACCCGCCAGAACCGTATAGCCAAAACGCTGCGAAAGAGTCTGCGCCCAGGCTGGGCCGCTCACCGTGGTAGGCACGGAAACCGCTTGCCCATTCACTGTTTGTGAAGTTGCAAACAATGCGGCCAGATCCGAGAGATTGCCGGAGCGATCCTGCTGCGAAGGCACTGGGATTAACCCAGTATCGACTCCCTGCCGCTGGCGTGTGCCCTGATAGTCGGAGAAGAAGAAAATTTTGTTTCGCCGAATCGGGCCGCCGAAGGTTCCTCCAAATTGGTTCTGAATAAAAGTGCCGCGCGTGGGCGAAAAATAATTGCGCGCGTCGAGATCGGTGTTGCGCAGGAACTCGAACAGGTCGCCGTGAAATGCGTTGCTGCCCGACTTGGTAATGACGTTGATTTGGCCGCCGCTGAATTCGCCGTACTCAGCGTCAAAGTTGCTGGTAAGAATGCGGAACTCCGCGATCGAATCGAGATTGGGAATGATCGCCGTTCCCATGTTTACGTCTTCTTCCGAATCGCTGCCATTGACGATGAAGGCGTTGGCAAACTCGCGCTGCCCGTTAATGGAAATCGTGCCCGGATTCAGATCCCCCGATGGGGAGAGCGCACTGGCGCCCACGTCCTGAACCGTATTGGTGGTGATGGAGGTTGCGGGAGCGACTCCGGCCTGAAGCGAAAGCAAATCGGTATAGCTGCGGCCGTTTAAGGGCATAGCAGTCATCTGCTTGCTATCGATAACTTCGCCAATTTGGCTGCTGTAAGTTTCCAAATGAACCGCGCTATCGCTGACCGTGACCTTGTCGGCCCTTTCGCCAATCTGCAAAGTCGCATCGATCGAGAGAGCGCTATTGATATCGAGCGTAATTCCGGTGCGGCGATAGAGTTGGAAACCGGGATGGCTGGCTTCTAAAACGTAGGTTCCGACCGGGAGCACCAGGAAGGTATAGGCGCCATGGTCGTCGGCAATGGTCGATTGCCGGACACCGGTATTGCTATTCACCAGAACAACGGATGCGCGGGCAATCGCCGCCCCCGAAGGATCTTTCACCGTGCCGGAGATGCTCCCACCGACTCCAGCCCATGCCGAAACCGTAAAAACAGGGAGCAGGCAGGCAATAGAAAGAAGCAAGTTCAAGAAGTTGTGTAATACCGCCCCGCGTACAGACCGAGGCGGTGACGTAGTATTTAGTTGCAACTCAGTCGCATCTGAATGTAAAATGAAATTCCAGCAGTAAGTCATAGGCCGTTTTAACTTTGTAGTGATTTAAACTTTCTAGTTGCAACCGGGTCGCAACTGATCCACGCTTATGATCTTGCCGGATGTAGCGTGCCACCGTCAAGCTCCGGCCGAACTTTTCGTCGCAGCCCGGTTGCGACTACTTGCAACGATAGGAGGTTCTTCATTAATGCCGCTTCCTAAAACGGAAATGCCGGGGCGCTTGCAGTCGCACTTCGCCGAGCGTGGAATCCGCATGACCCAGCAGCGCCGCGCCATCCTCAGCGTGATGGAAACCGCAACCAAGCACCTGGACGCTGCCCAACTTCTGCGCAAGGCACAAAAACTCGATGCCAGCGTGGACCGCAGCACGGTTTACCGCACACTGCAGTTGCTCAAACGCCACGGCCTGATCGACGAGCTTGATCTGATGCACATCCACGGCGAAGGCCATTACTACGAGCGCAAGCTGAATCGCGACCACATTCACATGGCCTGCCTGCGCTGCGGCAAGATCATGGAATTCGTCAGCGATATTTTCGAGAAATTAAAAGGCCAGGTTGAAAAAGATTGCCGCTTCAAAATCGTCGTGTCGCGATTTGAAATCGGTGGCTATTGCGCCGCGTGCCGTGGATCGAATTAATCGCTCGTCATTGAAATGAAAATTAGATTCCTCACCGAAGCCGATGCAGAAGCCTACTGGCATATCCGGCTCGAAGCGCTGAAATGTGATCCTGATGCCTTCGGTTCGTCCACAGAAGAACATGATCTGCTCAGTATGGATGAGATCGCAGCGCGAATCTCAAATCAGAAATACAACTTTGTAACTGCTGCATTTGACGGTGAGCGTCTGGTAGGCACGGCGGGATTCTTTCGCGGCAGGAACATCAAGGAACGCCATAAAGGCAACATCTGGGGCGTTTACGTGCAGCCTGAGTCTCGCGGCCAAGGAACCGCGCGAGCCCTGATGCGCATGCTTCTCGACCGAGCCAGTCAGATTGAAGGGATCGAGCAGATTATGCTCTCGGTCGCCGCCACGCAAACTGCGGCGGTCAAGCTATATCGATCTCTCGGTTTTGAACCCTTCGGATACGAAAAACATGCGCTCAAGGTCAGCGATCACTACATCGACGAGGAGCATATGGTCCTATGGTTAGGACATCCAAACCATTAGAAACAATCATTTTGGGCAATAAAAAAGCGCCTCGAACTTTTCAGTCCAAGACGCCTCGGCAGCCCTCCCCCAGAACTGCCAAACCACTCCTGGATAGTAGAGTTAGCTCTTTCTCCTGTAAACGTCACTTTGGTAATCCGTCTATTTTGGATTTTAAAACCAATACCAGGGTGGAGAGACTTGAGAAAGTTCGAAGGAAAGGCTTATTTGCTACGGCTTTTGCCAGCTTTGTCCGGTGTCGTTGGTAGCCCACTGCTCGCCCGTCGAGGTTGTGAGCTTTCCATGCTGGAGATCGGTGAATTGAATGTTGGTAATGTCGCCGGTGATGGTGGTGTCGCCATGGGACACAAAAATACGGGCCCAGTGATTGCCTCCATCCGCAGTATGGAATAGTAGGCCGCCCGATCCGCCGGCCCAAACCTCAAGCCCACTGGCGGCGACCGTAAGAAATAACAGGCTGGAATCCCCGGCCGAATTGCTGCTTGTGGGATTTACATTCTCCCAGGTTTTCCCGCTGTCGAACGATCGATGCAAGGCACCCGAGGTAGCAACCATCCAGCGCGGCGATGCTGCCTGCTCGGACACCGGATCTTTGGCACTGTTCACGTCGGAGTTGGAAGCCGTTTGGCCTGACTGGGAACGAGTCGAATGATTCCTGATCGGTAAGTCAGGAGGCCGGTTTTCGGAAATCAGCCCCGTTTCCCCGTCATCTCTAGTTTTGCCGCGCTGACGATCCACATGGGCCGAACCGTCGACAATAAATTTCTGTCCCGCAGGCGCTCCAGGTATTTCACCCGCGTTACCCGAATTCTCCGATGGTTGTATGGCAGGAGCGTCCGCTACAGCATTATGCGCAAGGTTCGAGGCTACATTCGGTCCCAGCTGACGATGTTGCACAATAATGCCCAGCGAAACAACGACGAGAATTCCCGCTGCCAGCGCACCCCAGCGCAGAATCGGCCAACCGAATACACCTGCGGCACCGATTGCAACTGGTGTTGCCACAACCTCCGTTTCGGGCAGCGCTATCGCGACCACTTCTCTGCAATCGCCGCAGGCCGCCAGATGCCGCATCACGATTTCGCGCTCGTCGCCGGCCAGACTCTGCTCGGCAAATGCAGTAAGCAGGTCGGCATCAGGATGCGACCCTGCGTTAGAAGGCGCCGTCTGCAAGCGCCGCAAAGCGAATTTAGGAACGTGGTGCATTTCGAGATCCCGCTTCCAGCCTCTTCCCGGAGAACGTTGCCGCTGCCGGTTCTTGCGTTAAACTTCGGCGAATATCTATCCTTAGATCGCGCACATCTACTTCCAGCGCCTCTTCTGCCTGGCGGCGATTCATGCCCTGCCGCACTAGAAAAGTTAGAATTTTCTTGCGTAAAAACTTGCCCAGTTTATCCACTTTGCGGCTGATGGTCGACTCGTGCACGCCCAGCATACGGGCGACCTCAGCCAGCGTTCGGCCGTCCAAATAATAAGCCGCCAGCACCATTCGTTCTTCGCCGGAAAGCGCTCCCAGCGCCGAGTCCGTGGCGAACTCCAGCCGCGAGTCGATAGTTGCAGCCGGTTCCGGTTCGGGGGCCGCGAACTGCGAACCTTCTTCATTTTCTTCGTCCAGGCTGACCAGCCGCCTCGTCTTGCGGTAACGATTGACAAACTCCTGTGCAAGCACGGTACGCAGCCAGCCTTCGAGCGAACCTCGTCCGGTAAACGAGGCCAGCTTCGACACTCGTTTCCCATCGCGGGTAGTGGTGCCATAGAGTTCGGCATAAAGCGTATCGGCAAGTTCGCGGGCAGCCGAATCCTCACGGGCAATCCGCAAGGCCGATTGATAAAGCTTTTCGCGATATCGCGTAAGAAAAATTTCCCATGCCGCATTGTGCCCGGCAGCGCAGGCCCGGGCGATAGCCAGCTCTTCCACACGCAAGGAAAGTAAAAAGGCGCGCGATTCAGATTGAGTGCTTCCCGCCGGCAAATATTTCTCAGCTACGTTACAAATGATCTCGGCGAAACAATCCCGCGTCAGCCCAACTTTTTCGCAATCCGCTTTCGCGCACAGCGCCGCTATCAGCTCTGAGACTGCCGATTGCACCGAAGCGGAAATCAATTTCGTGGCGCGCATGAACAAAGATAGAGAGTACGACGAGTCGCGCTCCCGATACCACTAATTCCTTAGACGCTTGTAATTTTAATTTTGTATGCAAGAAGAAAATGTTTTTTCGTTCTTACGGGAGCGGTAGCAGGCGTGCAAGGTCAGCGAGAACTTAGTTGTTGGCACCGTGTTCTTGATACCAGTTCCGCCAGGCGGCGGAATCATTGGGCAAGTGCTGCTGTGTAATATCGCCGAGCGCCTGAAAGGCCCAATTGTGGGTTTGAGCATCGAGCGCGGGGTCCGCGGAGTAATCGATCAACTGGGGCACCGCAATCAGCTTCTGATCATGGCTTAACATGCTCGATTCCGCCAGGCTGCACGCTGCACGTTCGCGCACCATCGGCGAAGGATCGTCATGCATAGCGCCCAGCAACGGAGCGATGGTTGCATTGGTTCCCACCAAGGCCAATCCCTCGACCGCCCAACGGCGAGAGTCTTCCGAGGTGTTCGGCTGGCGGTCAGAATCTTTCAAGTGCGCGCTCAACGTCTGAACCACCCGATCCGTTTCGACACCACGATTTCCAAGCAAACCGAGCCCCCACAGCGCCCAAATTTTCTTGGCATGGTCGGCGGAGTCAGCCTGCTTCACCAGAGCGTCCACCGTCGACTCATTTTTGTTGAGTCCATATGCGGCCAGCTGCACTTCAATCGCAGATTCCTTCACGCTTCGATCATTTGAATTCAGCGCCGCAGTCGTAAGTTCGCCAAGCCGAGCATCCCATCGCAGCTTTCCGCGCCACGCATCGACGTGCGCTTCAATCTGATCGGTGGCGCCATCGGAGCGGACAACGGCTCGTTCCAGCAAAATCTCCGCCTGTTTTTGAGGCTTTTGCCGATCAAGATCAATGTCAGATGCAATAACCGGCGAAGCATCAGAGTTTTTCCGCAGCGAGGATGCGCTGGAAAATTTTCCCCAAACTGCCGCCACGCCGCCGCCGCTTGTAACCGCCAGAGCAACCGCGATGCCTACGACCATGGCACCCACATGCAGCAATCGTGAAAGCGACCGGCCTGCATATGAAGGACCAACCCCTTGGGCCGATGAGACATCCGAACTCGGGCCGAGTGTGCCGTAGTCTGGAGCCGGCTGAGGGCGCAGGTTTTCCGATCCCGAAGCATTGCTTTCTTGCGGCGGGAACGGTTGCTTAAAAACATCCATACTGCAAGTTTAGAAAGCAGTGGGTAATACCGTAAAGTTACTTGAGTTCCCACCCCACTGAAATTTGGGTGCGATCTCGCAGGCAATTGATCTCAAAGGAGATTGCGATCAGCGCCGTGTTACCTGTGCAATGATGATTGCTATTGGATTAGAACCACAGGCTTTGGAAATCATCGAGGGAACAGCAGGATGAAGTGCCCAGTCCATCTCGGGCGAGCGGCAATTTGGCTGGGGCTCACGATTCTGCTGATTTACGGCTACGCGCTTCGGCGCTGCGCAGCCTACTCCGTTCTGACTCACGAAGAAGTCGTGGATCTGGTATGGAAGGACACTCTGCTTCCGCTGTTGAAGAATCGCTTCCCTGCCGCCACGGATGACGATCTCAAAAAAGCTCACGCTTTTGCGTACGGTGGCTCCGTCATGCAGGACATGGGTTACTACCCCTTCGGCAACAAATATTTTAGCGACCTGACACATTACGTTCGCTCCGGCGATTTCGTGGTCAACCTGGTAAAGGATGCGACCGATCTCGATGAATACGCATTCGCGCTGGGCGCACTGGCTCACTATTCCGCCGACAATTGCGGACATCCCACCGTCAATCAAGCGGTAGGCATCGAATTCCCCAAGCTCGCCAAAAAATATGGCAAAGAGGTGACTTACGAAGACAATCCGAAGGCTCATATTCGCACCGAGTTCGGCTTCGATGTAACCCAGGTCGCGAAGAACCGCTACATCTCTGACAGTTATCACGATTTCATTGGCTTTGAGATTTCAAAACCCGTACTCGAACGGGCATTTCAAGACACCTATAGCATTCCAATGGGCAGCGTGATCTCGAACGAAGATTTGGCCATCGGCACATTCCGCCGCGCAATCAGCACAGTGATTCCCGAGATGACGCGCGTCGCTTTGATCGCCCGCCGCAAAGAAATCGTCTCCGAGACGCCTAACTTCAATGCCCGGCAATTTCGCTACTATTTATCGCGGACGAATTACCAGAAAGAGTGGGGCAAAAGTTACCATAAGCCGGGCTTCGGAACCCGCGTACTGGCTTTCTTTCTCAGGTTTGTTCCGAAGATAGGACCGTTCAAGGCTCTCGACGTCAAAATTCCGACCCAGCATACGGAAGATTTATACATCGCGAGCGTAAATAAAACGGTGCAGGACTATACCAATCTTCTCCATGAAACTGCTCAAGCAAAATTGCAACTCACGAATACAGATTTCGATACCGGGCACGAGACTCGCGCCGGGGAATACAAACTAACCGACAACGCGTATGCGCATCTTCTCGACCAGTTGGCTGATCACAATTTTGACCAGGTCAGCCCCGGTTTGCGCGACAATTTGCTCGCCTTCTATTCCGACCCCAACGCTCCCATTGCCACTAAGAAAAACCCTGCTGCCTGGCAAAAGACACAGGATGAATTGCAAAAGCTACGCGCGTTGCCGGCACATTAGAATCTGGATTTTGACTTCGCTCTCGAATCTTAAATCCCTAGAGTGAACGACCGTTCGGTTGCCAAAATTGGAAGCTGCAATGTATCATCGCAAATCTTCATCGACCACAAATCGTAAATTTTGCGGTTGCTTTCTAGCCACAAGGACACGCAAGAATGGCTGGTATCGACGAAAAGTTCTATCGCTCCAAAATCACCCAGCGCGTGGAGTTCGCGCCTGATCTCTGGATGATCCGCGTCCAGCCCGGCGGGGAATTCAGGTTTCTTCCGGGACAGTATGCGACGCTCGGCGTGGAACACGACGGCAAGCGGACGGAGCGCCCATACTCCATCGTCTCTGCATCGTTTGAAAATGAAATCGAATTTTTCTTTGAACTCGTCCCGGAAGGTGCTCTCACCCCGCGTCTCTTCAAGTTGCAACCCGGCGACCACGTGCTCATGCGGAAAATACCGAAGGGAAAATTCACCCTCGACACCGAGAGCGGACGAAAGCATCACTTACTGGTGTCGACGGTGACAGGCGTAGCTCCATTCGTCAGCTTTGTTCGCTCACTATCAAAAGATTGGAAAGAAGGCCGCTTCGACGGTAGTCACCAACTTTATCTATTGAATGGTGCAAGCCGCCCCTGGGAGTTTGGTTATAAAGAAGAACTCATCCAGTTCGCCGCAGAGGTGCCGTGGTTCAAATACATACCCACCGTAAGCCGTCCTTGGGATCACACGGATTGGCCGGGTGAAATTGGGCGCGCCGACGACGTGCTGCGCAAGTATGCGGACCAATGGGATCTCGATCCCACGAACACGACCGCATATTTGTGCGGACATCCTGACATGATCGCGAACAGCAAAGCGATTTTGAAGCGGCGCGGTTTCGTTGATCGAACGGCAATAAAAGAAGAGATTTATTGGATTCCTGCGAAGTAGCGAATTAAATTCCGACGATCTGGCTGCGCCGCTCCAGAAGCACTGTATCTCTCCAGCGATCGCCGAGTTTACCGATGCATCGCCGCACGCCTACTTTCCGGAATCCGCACGACTTGTGCAGTGCCACGCTGGCGATATTCTCGGGAAAGATTCCAGCTTGTAAAGTCCAAATACTGTGGTGCGCGGATTCTTCTATCACACCTTGCAACAACGCTTTGCCAATGCCCCTCCCTCTTGCTGAGGCAGCTACATAGACAGATACTTCCGCGATTCCCACATACACGCGGCGAACCGAAACCAGGCTGAGCGCAGCCCAGCCGAGAATATGGCTTTTACTTCGCGCGACCAGCCGGCAATCCTGCCGATGACTGGCACTCCATTTATTCCAATCCGGAAGTTCGGTCTCGAATGTGGCATCGCCGGTGGCAATCCCCTCGCCATAAATCTCACGGACAGCAGGCCAATCTTCCGGCGTCATGGGTCTGATTTCGAAATCCATACAGGCTAAGTTTCGGCGGGCGCGAAGAAAACCAGCACGGCCAGTTCTTCGCTAATGTCGTAGAAGCGGTGACCGATTTCCGCCGCGACGAAAATCACGCTGCCGGCGGAAACTTCTTTATCTTCGGGTCCAGCCTGGAAACGGGCGCGACCGCGAAGCACGTAATAGATTTCATCTTCGCGATGCGGCTTCTGATGATCCGTCGCTCCAGCAGGTAGTACATAAAAACCGGCGCTCATCGCAGGCACTCGCAGAAATTCGCGGTAGGGCCGGCCACTTTCGGTGCGCTGCTCATCGATAGCGTGGAGAGTGGTAAAGAATGTCTTCACGCGAAGATGCCTCCTAAGATGAGATCGGTGAATTGCGGGATCAAATTCTGCGCCTGCAAGTCGCCTTCCGGTTTGTACCACTGATAAATCCAGTTGATCATCCCAAGTAAAGCAAAAGCGGCGGCGCGCGGGCTGACTCGTCCTTTGGAGTGATTCTGCGCTTTCTCCTGAGCTTTTTTGTGCACGTTTTTCTGCACTTCGGCTATCAGGTTTTCGAGAAAGTGAATGTAATCTTTTTTGCGAGAGTTGATGCGCTTGCGCAGTGACGGCGGCAGCGGATGGTTCTCGTGCAGCATGACGGTGATTTCGCGGTCGCGCGGACTGAGCACAACTTCGATGTGCAGCCGGATCAGGGCCCGCAACCGTTCTTCGGCATCGGCAATGCCGCGCACGGGGTTGATGACGCGCTCCTGCGTGATCTCCATGGCGTGGTCCATGATTTCGAACAGGATTTCGTCTTTACTCTGGAAGTGGTGATAGAGGCCGCCCTTGCTTAGCTTGAGCGCGGCCGCTACGTCGTTCATCGACGTGGCGTCATAGCCGCGCTGCTGGAACAAGCGTGCGGCGGTGCGCAGAATTTCCTGCCGGGAGTCGACCACGGTCTCGCGGGCCATCGGGTGACATGGTAAACAGTTGCAGGCGGGATTGCCAATGCGGTAGTGAAGAACTGGGTGAATGGAGCCGGGAAACAGGATGGTGTTTTGCGAATCGACTTTAGGTAAGCGCCAGGAAATTTGGACGCAAAAAAGAAAAAGGCGACCTTTTCAGTATCGCCTTTTTCAAGAATCGACAGCTTAGATCGCTTGCACGTTCTCAGCCTGCCAGCCCTTGGGGCCCTTGGTCACGTCGAACTGCACGGTCTGGCCCTCCTGCAAGCTCTTGAAGCCGCCTGCCTGGATCGCCGAGAAATGCACAAAAACATCCTCGCCACTCTGGCGGCTGATAAAGCCGTAGCCCTTAGCGTCGTTGAACCACTTTACTGTTCCTTGTTCTGCCATGTTGATACAAGTTTCCTTTTCAATTGATTTACGCTGGAAGGATTCGGAGGTACTGAAGGGCAGGTTACTGGCTGTTGAGGCAAGAGCTGCTCACGACCGATTCGGTCTAACGCACAGTGCGATGGTACGCGCAATAGCAGTTGTTGGCAAGCAATTATGCGGTGGTGGCGCCCTTGCCGTTGTCTTTGCATTCCTACATCCGCGCTGTCGTCTCGAACTCTTTCAGATCACGCCCGGCTTCGGAAATTTTCGCAGTGCGAACGCAAACACGCTATACTAAAAACACTTAACCTCGAAGACATTGTCACGCAAGCAGCCTTGCGCCTTCGCGATTGAGAGATCCGGAGGCGATTTTTGCGGAGGCGGCTTTCCCCATATAACTCTTTTTCCTCATCGCCGAATGTGGCGGCGCCTGTCCGTCAGAATGATCGTTTGACCCCGCCCGAGCCACACAATTTTTGATCAAAGGAGTTCTTTAAATGTCCGGAATCAATGGTGACAAGTCGAGGTTCAATCGCGAGCGCAAGCAAAAGATCGCTCGCCGGAAGCGAACCCGTGAGATGTTGGACCGGATAGCCGCCCAAGGCAAAACGGCCGTTCCGGCCCCCAGCGGCAAGACTCGCCCGGTGACGGCATGAACACGCCCATGCTGGACGCATCGCTTGCCGTGCTGGATGAGGTCAAAAAGATCGCGGAGCTTAAGAAGAAGCGAGTTCTGCTGGTGGATGCATCGCCCGCCAAGCGCGATTTGCGTGCGGAGGCTATGCGCAAGCTAGGTGTAAGTGTCGATTGCGCGGCCGACATTGCCGAGGCACGTTCCTGGTGGCGCGCGGACTTTTATGATTTGGTATTGATCAACGTGGAAAAAGGACGGGGCTACCGCGACAGTTTTTGTGAAGACATCCGCGGCGCGAAGCCTCCGCAGCGGCTGGCATTTCTGGTGGGTAAGCCGGAATATCTGGCGGATTCACCCAGCGCAGATGACGAGTTGCCTCTGTCGTACGCGGACACCGAGAACCTGATTGGCGGTGTAAAGGCCGCGCTGGCCGCCAACCTCGGCAACATTAATCAGCGTTGGGGCATCCTGGAAGCTTCCCGGCGAATCTCGGCCGTGCGTTCGGCCTGCTCGGCGCGCAGCCAGGCCATTCGCGAGAGGCCGACGCCACCCCGTGATTTTGAAGAGCGTGTGTCGAAACGGAAAAATATGTCGACCACCCTGGACGATCTATTGAGAGAGGAATTGCGATGAAGAACCTTTACGTTGGAAATCTGCCTCACAGCACAACCGAAGCCGAGCTTCGCAATGTATTTGAGCCCCACGGCGCGGTGGAAAAAGTCAGCCTCGTAACCGACCGGGACACAGGGCGCTCGCGGGGTTTCGCTTTTGTGGAAATGACCAATGCCGGTGAAGCCGATAAGGCGATTGCAGCCCTCAATGGGACCGACCTGGGTGGACGGCCGCTGACGATCAACGAGGCCAAACCCAAAACCGACCGGCCGCGAAGCGGCGGAGGCGGCGGCGGCCAGCGCTTTGGGGGTGGTGGCGGGCGCAGTCGCGATGACTACCGCGGCCATCCACGCCAACCACGCGAGCCGCGCTGGTAATATCTTCGACGTGCCAGGCACGTACCGCCGGCCGCTGGATCACCAGCCCGGCAATGAACGACAAACCTAATTATGGGGATAAGCTATGCCACGAGGACGATCGACGTTCGCGAAGCGTCAAAAAGAACACATCCGGCAACAACGACAACGCGATAAAGCCGAGCGCAAAACCCAGCGGAAACAAGACAAGCCATCTGATGTCGGCGTGGATGAAATGGCCGAACTGCGGGAGCACGCCGCGGCCCAGGCTGCCCTTTTCAATCTCGGCGCCGAGTCGGACACCTCCGACGAATAGCCTATTGCTTAACTGATCCTCCAGCCTCCAGTTGCCATGGGCGCAATCCCGGCGGGTCGTGCCGTCCCATAATTCCTACTGTTCGTTTCTGTCGTGCAATGGTAGGGTTTTGTCGAAACGGAATAATCGTCAGCTGACAAAAGCAGGGACCCCGGTAATCGAAGTTTATTGGAGACGATCCGGATGGGACAGGCAAGAGTTTGTTGTCGTCACCTCATCAATTGCGCAGCCGCGGCCGCATTGCTTTTCGTATTTACGTTAGCTTGCGCTTCCCAGAGTACCGAGAAAGTCCAACCGGCAATTCCGTTTTCTGACGATCTGAAGAAATATCCCGGACTGCCGCAAGAGCTTGGCCATCTGGCCGAAACCCTCAAGAATAACGTTCAATTGCCGCCGGTACGCACCCAGGGCCGGCTGTTACCCCAGTTGCCGGCGCAGACAACGTACTACATCGCCTTCCCGAATTATGGCGAAACTGCCCATCAAACGGTGGAGATTCTAAATCAGGAACTGCAGCAGAGTGCGATCCTGCGGGATTGGTGGCAGCACGGTGAGTTGAGTTCCGCAGGGCCGAAGCTACTGGATTTTTTAGCCAAGTTTGATGAAATTTCGCAATACCTTGGCGACGAAGTGGTGGTATCCGGCGTAACGGAGCGAGGCATTAAAGAACCAGGAGCAGCGGACGGCCTACTGGTAGTTACCCAGGCACGCAAGCCGGGATTGAAAGATGCCCTCAGGAAGATATTGAAAGAACTCTCCGGCAAATCGGAGTTCCCGGTACGCGTCCTGGATCCGCAAGAACTGGCGCAAGCCAAAGACGAGCCCGCAGGGCAGCAACTGACGGTGTTAGTGCGACCGGATTTTGTCATCGCAAGCCTCAGCGTGGAGGCGTTGCGCCGCTTCAACAGTTTCTTGAACGCGAAGACAACCGACTTTGCCTCGACACCCTTCGGGCAGCGCCTGACCGAAGCCTACCAGGGCGGTACTTCCACCCTGATGGCCGCCGACCTGCACACGATCATCCAACAGCTAGCACAGGGAAAACCGGAAAATCAAAAAATGCTGGAGCGCACCGGGTTCAATGATGCGAAGTACTTAGTGTGGGATTACCAGCACAAAGCCAGCGGCTCGGGCAGCCAAATGGAATTGAGTTTCACCGGCACGAGGCATGGTGTCGCTTCATGGCTGGCAGCGCCAGCACCGTTTGGCAGCCTCGACTTTGTTTCTCCGCAGGCAGCCATCGTGAGCAGCGTGCACCTCAAGAATCTGGGAGACATTTTTGACGACATCAAGGAGATCGACTCCTCTTCCAATCCCAACGCTCTTTCGAGCGTCGCACAGATGGAACGGGCAATGCACTTCGGCTTAAGAGACGATTTGCTCGCCCTTCTCCCCGGTGAAATCACGGTCGCAGTGGGCAGCCCGAGCGCCTCCAATGCGGAATGGGAGACCATTCTGCGCGTCAGTGACGCGGACCGTCTGCAGAAGACGCTACAGAAAATATTCGCGGCTATGCCGGTCAAAACCGCGCAATTCGAAGACAATGGAATTACATACCACTCGATAACGTTTCCTTCCCCGCAAAAAACAATCCAATATTTTTATGCCTTTACCGATGACTACCTTATCGTAGCCTCCAGCCATGAAACGGCCGCGGAAGGAATTCGGCTGCACAAATCCGGCGAATCATTTGCCCGGTCGAAAAAGCTACAGGATTCGATTCCCGCAGGCTACTCGGCAGATGTTTCGGCATTGTTCTATGAGGATCCGGCGACGGTGACGGCTCTCAATCTGCGGCGACTCTCGCCCGATATGGCGAAGACTTTTGCGCGGCTGTCTCCTCCCACGGAGCCGATTGTGTTTCGTGCTTACGGGGAAGACAGCGCGATTCGTGGAGTCAGCACCAGCGGAGGGGCGGATGCAGGCATGATTCTGGTTGCGGCGGCGGTTGCAATTCCCAACCTGATGCGCGCGCGAATTGCGGCCAACGAATCATCCGCTGTAACCATGGTGCGCACGGTGATCGTGGCTCAAGTCAGTTATTCCTCCAAGTATCCCGAGAAGGGATACGCGCCCGATCTTGCAACACTCGGCCCGGACCCGAGGGGTACCGGCTTTCACTCGCCGGAGCACGCGAGCCTGATCGACTCTGCGCTCGGCAATTTGAGCTGCACGTCGGGCGCATGGTGTTCCAAGTCTGGATATAACTTCACTCTAATTGCACCCTGCCAGCTCCCATCTCCTGGCTGTAAAGAGTTTGTCGTGGTTGGAACTCCGTTGACCAGCAGCACCGGAACGAGAAGCTTCTGTGCAACTTCCGACGGGGTAGTGCGCTACAAATTTACTGCGCCTCTGAGTTCTTCCATCAGCGAGGCGGAATGCCATGCCTGGATCCCGCTCCATTAACAGGAACCGAAAGCGATAGCTTTTAAATCACTCTTAGAGATATTGTTACTCTTCGAACTATTCTCCAAAACTTCGGCCTTGACACGGCAACCCGCCTTCGATAGCATCAATAAACCGACCGACCGGTCGGTCGCATCAGGATCAACGTTCTAATCCATTAAGGAGCACTCCCCAGTGGCCACAATTTTCTACGAGCATGACGCCAACCCTAATGCCCTGAAGGGCAAAACCATCGCCATCCTGGGCTACGGCAGCCAGGGACACGCGCAGGCGCAGAATTTGCGCGACAGCGGGGCCAAGGTCATCGTGGGCCTCGAACCGAACCGCCCCAGCGCACAGCAGGCACGGGCCGATGGCATGGTGGTGGTGGCTCCGGATGAGGCTGCCAAGCGCGCCGACTGGATTCAGGTGCTTACGCCCGATGAGACGCAGGCGGCGGTATATGCGCAGTACATCCAGCCGTATCTGCATCCGGGGAAGATTTTGGGCTTTTCGCATGGCTTCAGCATTCATTTCAAGACGATCGTTCCGCCGGGTGATGTGGATGTTGTGATGATCGCGCCGAAGTCGCCGGGGCACCTGCTGCGGCGGGTTTATAGCGAAGGGCGTGGCGTGCCGTCGCTGATAGCGGTGAGCCAGGACGCGAGCGGGCACGCGCACGAATATGCGCTGGCCTACGCGAACGGCATCGGCTCGACGCGGGCAGGCGTGCTGCAAACCACATTCAAAGAAGAAACCGAGAGCGATTTGTTTGGCGAGCAGGCAGTACTGTGCGGCGGGCTGACGTCACTGATCAAGAAGGGATTCGAGACTTTGGTTGAGGCTGGCTACGCGCCGGAGATCGCTTACTTCGAATGCCTGCACGAGATGAAGTTGATCGTGGACCTGATTTACGAAGGCGGGCTGGGACGCATGCGCTATTCGATTTCGAATACGGCCGAGTATGGCGACCTGACGCGCGGCGAAAAAGTTGTGGGCGATCCCACGCGGACGGCCATGAAGAAAATTCTGGCCGATATTCAGGATGGAACGTTTGCGCGCGAGTGGATTAAAGAGAACAAAGATGGCGGCTACAACTTTGCTGCGATGAGAGAGGCAGAGCAGCGGCATCCGATCGAGGTTGTCGGTGCGGAGTTGCGCGGAATGATGAGTTGGCTGCCGGGAAAAGAGGCGAAGAAACCGGCTGAGACTCCGAAGGCCGCCGATGGCTCGAAGGAAGAGATCAAGCAGGCGGTAACTGCTTAGGCAGTGGTAGCAGCAGAGCGAAGGCTGGCAATTGATTTAACGACGGGTTTAGGCGAAATGCTTAAAGGCGCAGAAATCGTTTTACAGTGCGTGCGGGCCGAGGGAGTTGACCTGGTGTTTGGTTATCCCGGCGGCGCGATCATGCCGTTGTATGACGCGCTCGAAGGCAGCGGCGTTCGGCATGTGCTCACGCGGCACGAGCAGGGCGCGGTGTTTGCGGCGGAGGGCTACGCGCGGGTCACGGGCAAAGTTGGCGTGGCCATGGCGACAAGCGGTCCGGGCGCGACGAATCTTGTCACCGGCATCGCCGACGCAAAAATGGATTCTGTCCCGCTGGTTTGCATCACCGGTCAAGTACGAACCGCGATGATCGGTACCGACGCGTTCCAGGAAACCGACGTTTTCGGCGTGACTTTGTCGCTGACGAAGTGGAGCCGGCTGGTACGGACGATCGACGAAATTCCCGAGGTGATTGCTGAGGGATTTCATTGGGCACGCAGTGGGCGTCCCGGACCGGTGGTGATCGATATTCCAACCGACATTCTGAAGGCGAAGAAAGAGTTTTCCGGGCCGGTGAAGTTCACGCCGCGCTTGCAACCCGGCGATGGCCACACTGCGGTTACGTTCGATACGATTGCGACGCTGCTGCAACGGGTAGAGCGGCCAGTGGCGCTAGTGGGCGCGGGAGCGAAGCTTTCAGGAGCGGTTCCAGAACTGCGGCAATTGCTCGATTATTTGAATATTCCTACCTTCGCTACCGTGCATGGACTGGGCGCGGTACCGCCTGAGTCTCCTTATTATTTGGGCATGGTGGGCATGCACGGAACCCGTGCGGCGAACACTGCCCTGCATGAGACGGATCTGCTGCTGGTTTTCGGAGCACGGCTGGATGACCGGGTAACAGGCGACCCGACGCGCTTTGCCCCACACGCCAAGATTGTTCATTTTGAAATTGATCCGGCGCAGTTGGATCGAGTACGGGCCTGCGAGATGCCTGTGATCGGCGATTTGGCCAGTACGATTCCTGCCTTCCATGAAGAATTGCGCCGTCATTCCCTGCCCGGCTGGAGCGATTGGCGCGCGATTGCTTGCGGCGCCGAACGGGCGGAGCTTGACGCCCACGCTTTGGCGCAGCCTACCAAGCGCTTTTTGGATGAGCTGTTCAGCCGCTTGCCGGAAGACAGCGTGGTGATTGCCGATGTAGGCCAGCACCAGATGTGGGCGGCGCAGCGCTATCGTTCGTCATCGCCGCGGGGATTTATCACCTCAGGCGGACTGGGTGCAATGGGCTTTGCTCTGCCTGCCGCGGTCGGCGTGCAACTCGCGAAGCCTGCAAAATGTGTGCTCTGCGTTTCGGGTGATGGTGGCTTCCAGATGAACATTCAGGAGCTCGCGACGGTGCACCGGCTTGGATTGAAGATCAAGATGGTAATTGTCGACAACAAATATCTGGGCATGGTGCGGCAGTGGCAGCAGCTTTTTTACGAGCGCAATTACGCCGAGACCGATTTGAGCGACAACCCCGATTTCATCGAAATCGCGAAGGCTTACAAGATTCACGCATGGCGGTTAAACGAGGCTGCCATGGCGGAGTATCCGGTATCTCAGGCAACAGGGGATTCCATCGACAGATTCCTGCGCTCACCTGAGGCGGAGTTGCTGGTGTTTGATTGCGCTCCCGAGGCAAACGTTTATCCCATGGTTCCGGCAGGAGCAGCGCTTTCGGAGATGGTGTTCGAAGACAAATAAAAAGGTGATTGAGAAATTTGGTAATTGGGTAGTTTTAAAAACATAAGCATCGATCGTTTCGAATTACCGAATTACTCAATTGCAAAATTACTAAATTCGTTCAGGGGAACAACATGCAAGTCTTTCACATCCGTTATCGCAATGCGCAGGGCACATTAATGCGCATTTTGAATGCAATTTCTCGACGCGCGCTCGATCTTACCTCGGTGCACGCTGAGGCTGACGGGCAGGATCACATTGTCACTCTGCAGCTGGAAGTGACGCCCAAGCAGGCCGGCCAGCTCTATCGCGAGTGGTATTCGATTGTGGATGTAATGGATGTGCATTCCGGCGCTGGTTCGCGCGAGTACGAAGCTCCGGCGTGGGCGGCACATCCTCCGGCATCGGAGAGCGCTCCACAACAGTCGGCGCGCGCCGCGTTGGCATAAGTTTCTGTTTCGATCGTGTCAGAAGCGTGATGCCTCCTGGGTAGCGTCATGCGATTGGGGATCCTGCGGTTGGAATGCGGCCTCCTGGCATTACTCCGGCCTCAGGATTCCCGTTTTTTGTTGACCTTTATTGTTTGACAGTTTTCGTAGAGCCGTTCTGCTTGAATCTTCACCTCTGTTGTAATCTTTCACTAAGGTTTTCACTTCAATGGATCTCAAACATCGCAGCCGCGGAATTACTGAAGGGCGCGACCGTGCTCCGTCGCGCTCCATGTTCAAAGCGATCGGTTTCACCGACGACGATCTTCGCAAGCCGCTAATCGGCGTGGCCAACACCTGGATCGAAACCATGCCCTGCAACTTTCACCTGCGGCGGCTCTCCGCCAAGGTCAAAGAAGGCATTCGCGCGGCCGGCGGCACGCCTATGGAGTTCAATACGATTGCCATCTCCGATGGCGAAACCATGGGCACCGAAGGCATGCGCGCCTCTCTGGTGAGCCGCGAACTGATTGCCGATTCAATTGAACTGGTCTGCCGCGGACAATTGTTCGACGCGGTGGTATGCGTCGTCGGATGCGACAAGACAATCCCTGCCGCCGCCATGGCGTTGGCGCGAATGGATCTTCCCGGCCTTGTGCTCTACGGAGGAACGATTGCTCCCGGCAGTTATCGTGGCAAAGACATAACCATTCAAGATGTATTTGAAGCCGTGGGCGCGAACGCAGCCGGGAAAATTACCGATCAGGAATTGCTGGAGATTGAAAACCTGGCCTGCCCCGGAGCCGGAGCCTGCGGCGGACAATACACCGCCAACACGATGTCCACGGCAATGGAAATCATCGGCCTGTCTCCTATGGGATTCAACAGCGTTCCCGCGATGGACGCGGCGAAAGACCAGGTTGCGTTTGACTGCGGGAAAGTCGTGCTGAATTTGCTAAAGCAGGATATCCGGCCGCGAAGTATTCTGACCCGCGATGCGTTTGAGAATGCGATTGCCGCCGTAGCAGCTACCGGCGGATCGACGAACGCGGTGTTGCATCTGCTGGCGATTGCGCGCGAAGCTGACGTTGACTTGCAGATTGATGATTTTCAAACGGTTAGTGAGCGCACTCCTCTGCTTGCCGATCTAAAACCCTCGGGACGTTTTGTTGCGGCAGATATGCACCGCGCCGGCGGTATCCAATTGCTGGCTCATCGCCTCTTCAGCGGAAATTATCTTCACACTTCCGCGCAGACCGTCAGCGGGCTTTCGCTTGAAGCAGAGAGCAAAAAAGCCGTCGAAGCTCCCGGCCAGGAAGTGATCGCGCCGCTCGATAAACCGCTGAAGAAAACTGGCGGTCTTGTCATCCTCAAAGGGAATCTCGCGCCCGAAGGTTGCGTGGCAAAGATCAGCGGTCATGAGCGGCTGGAGCAGCGCGGGCCGGCACGGGTTTTTGATTCCGAAGAAGAAGCCATGTCCGCCGTCACAGGAAAGAAAATTAAAGCCGGCGATATCGTCGTGATCCGCAACGAAGGTCCGAAGGGCGGGCCGGGTATGCGCGAGATGCTGAGCGTCACCGGCGCGATTGTAGGCGAGGGATTGGGATCTTCCGTCGCACTGCTGACCGACGGCCGCTTCAGCGGCGCGACGCATGGTCTCATGGCAGGACACGTCTCGCCCGAAGCCGCCCTGGGTGGCCCCATTGCCGCCGTGCGCGATGGCGACATTATTCGCTTCGATGTGAAACAGAGAGTCTTAGAGGTTGAGATCAGCGACGAGGTTCTACAGCAACGAATGAAAGAGTGGAAGCCGCCCCAGCCTCGCTACGCTACGGGAGTATTTGCGAAGTATGCAGCGCTAGTATCGTCAGCCTCGCAAGGCGCGATCACACGTCCTCCGCAGTAATCCGCTAAATCAAAAACCCCACCCTGCCGCAAAAAACGTGGCAAGGATGGGGCACCCCATATCTAATTCAACTACTGTGCACACCCCGGACTAAACGCAGCCAGCACGTTAGCCGCGGCGGAAATGGCGCAGTTATAAGCCGCATTGGTCGAGTCGAAATAGTTGTACTGTTGCCCGCTCGACTGACCGGTGTTTCCGATGAAATTGCCTGCCGAATCGTATTCCAGCGTGTCGACGTGTTGCGCAGCGTTGTCCAGCGAGCTCGTATACAGCACTCTGCCGGATTGCGTGTTGGTGTCGGTGAGATTGTAGGTCTGGTTCGCTTTGGTTGTCACGTTGATGTTGCCGGTCTTTAGGGTAACCTGTGAAATATCGACGGTCAGCGGGAAAGAGTAATTCTGCTGGTAGACGATATTCGACATGCCGGGCTGCGTAACCGTGGTGTATGCATTCAGGGTGGTGCCCTGCGAGATATTTTGCGTGTACTGCGTTCCGGTAATGTTGAAATATTGACTGTTCGAAAAGGATGCGGACTGCGAAACCTTCGTCGTCACTTTGCCCTTCGAAGTATTAATGTAGCCGGTGATGACAAAGCTGCGCTTCGAACTCACGTCTACCGTGCCGCGAATGAATGTGGGCTGAACGTTCAGGTTTTCAGTAACCGCGGGAGACGGCGCAGTCAAAGTATTCGTCGTAATGGCGCCCGTAATCACAGGCGTAGTCGGATCGGTGTAGACAAGCATTGAAGCGGTCGCCGAGAAATATCCATTCGCATTGTAGACACTGAGGGAGACTGTATGCGGCTGGCCGTTGCTCAATAATCCGGCAAACGGTGTGAGGTTCACACGATAGGGAGTGAAGTTGAGAGTCTGCACGCCGGGAATCGGGAACCACAAGTCCGGATCGATGCCGCCGGTAAAAATCCATGGGTAAACCGGAGCCACGCCTGCAGGCTGGCCGTCGATGGTGATTTCGGTCTCGCGGAAGCTCGTATTGGTGCAGCTATCGAGTTCCGTAGCAACGTCGTCGGGCACACAGGTGTACCAGAACTCGTCGCCCGACTGGCCTTGCGAGTAAACATCCAGATACGCGGCCTGCACATTGAGAGGAAAGTTGAAGGTCCCGGAAAGCGTGTCTGTGCCGGAATTCAGGGTGACAGTTCCGCCTTGCGGACCGGCTGACAAAGCCAGCACTTGATCGGCAGCCACTGGAGCGGCTTGTGCCGGAGCCAAAGGATAAAATTCCAGCGTGGCCGATGCATAGATGGTGGAAGTCAGGCCGCAGCACAAAGTATTGCCGATAACGGCTTGCCCGGACTGCGTCGCGTAGAAAAGCGAACTGTAATCGGTAAGATCGTTTTCAACGTGCCACGATGGGCCCTCGCTCGGCGACGGTTCCGCGGTGGTGCCGAAATAAATATTCACCGGACCCAGCCAGAAATTGGCGGTGCGATCGTATTGAATGCCAGGGCTCACATTGATGTCGGATTCCAGCACAACTTTTGCCCATGGTCCGGGGCAAGCCGTCGGTGGAGTATAGGTAAAGTTCTCAACATTAAAATCGAAAAATTGTGCGCCGGTGAAAAGCTGCACCACGCATGGGATGGTCGTAGGGCGGGTAATGTTAGGGTCGGCTGTCACGGTATTTGCGGAGCCGACCACATAAGGTCCTGAAGCCGAAGCAAACGGGACTAAAACAATAGTAAGTAGCAGGAGCGGAAGAAAAGTTTGCGTTAAACGGGCGGTGCGGAGCATGCGAGTCCTCCTGGAAGATAGTGGCAAAGGCCGCGCCCATTCTAGATAGCGGAGCACAAATATAGACGGAGCAGGGCTAGCGCGAAAGTATTGCGCTTTCACAGGAAGGTGTCAACAGAAGAAGAAAGTCTCTGCTTCTGATTTTTGGCCGAAACACTCTTTAAAATCTGTGCTGTTTGTCTCCCGTGGGGGCACGTTGGTGGTGGTCCGCTTCGCGGCAGGGCACGCTATACTACCGATTCTCCACTTCCCCAAAGCAGAAGCATTTAAGTGCCAAAAGGTTTGAATATGGCCGCTCATAGCGAGCCGATCGCGCCGAAAAAACGTCTGGACTCGTGGAAAGAAATAGCGTCCTTTTTCGGTCGAGATGAACGCACCGTCAAGCGCTGGGAAAAAGAGCGCGGATTGCCCATTTATCGCGTACCGGGCAGCGCGCGTGGAGGTGTGTTCGCCTATGCCGAGGAGCTGACCGAGTGGCTGGAGAAACGAGATTCTGCGTTGGAAGTTGTTGCCGGATCGCAGTCGAATACGGGACCGCCCGAGAGTTCTAATACCGCCGCAGAGCCTTCGAATGCGCACGCTGGAGATGAGCCATCACTCGAAGAAAACTCCGCCGGTCCCTTTCTCATCCAGAATTTATCCAGCCTGAATGCATCCCGGCCACTGCTCTGGATATTGCCCGTTTTGCTGCTCGCCGCATCGTTCTTCTTTTTATCCTTCGGCCATCGCGAAACTCTCTTTAAAAACGCGCTGGCTGCGCCACACGTTCCTAGCGCCGAGGCTCAGGATCTTTATCTGAAGGGCCGCTACCACTTTGAAAAACGCACTCCTGAAGATTTGAACAAGGCTGTCGATTTCTTTACCCAGGCAATCGTCCACGATCCTGCCTATCCCGCGCCTTACGTCGGTTTGGCCGACAGCTACAACCTGCTGCGGGAATACAGCGCCATGCCGCCGCAAGAGGCGTTTCCGCGGGCACGGGCAGCTGCCAGCAAAGCGGTAGAACTCGATCCCAGTTCCGCCGAAGCACACAACTCTCTCGCCTTCGCCACCTATTGGGGATTCTTCGACGCAGCCACGGCCGACCGCGAGTTCCAGCGCGCGATTGAGCTCGACCCTGCTCTGCCTCGCGCGCACCACTGGTATGCCACCTTTCTGGCCGAGGTAGGCCGCTTTCAAGAGGCCATCAAAGAAATCGAGCGCGCCCGACAACTCGATCCTTCTTCCACGCCGATTCTCGCCGATAAGGGATTCATTCTTGCCGTCGCTGGAAAAACCGAAGAAGCGAGAACTTTGTTGATACAGCTCACCGAATCGCAGCCCGAGTTTAGTCATCCTCACCAATATCTGGCGGAGATTTATTTCCAGGAAGAAAATTATGCGGGCTACTTCCAGGAGAAAAGGATTGTCGCCCGTCTGCGACATGATGCAAATGCCCAGAAAAACATTGATACCGAAGAGGCCGGCTACAACGCCAATGGCTTGCAGGGACTGCTGGAAGCTCGCCTTGCTATCGCTCAAGGCCTGTTCGGCCGTGGCTTCGGATCGGCTTTCGATGTCGCCGAAGCTCACGCCACCCTGGGACATAACGACGACGCCATGAAATACCTGAACATCGCCTATCAGCGCCACGACCTGTCACTCACCACACTTCCGATTAGCAAACCATTCCTGCCGCTGCATCACAATCAAGAGTTTCGCGATTTGGCTATCAAAATCGGACTCCCGCCGGTCGGCTAACTCTTTTGGCTGGGAACGTCCGGCTGTGTAAACTAGCTTCGCGATGACATCTCTTCCCCGCTTCGCGCTTCCCAGGCCTTATTCCCGGTCGACGACGTTTGCCGTTTTCATCTTCCTGGAAATCCTAGGCTTCGCTTCCATAAGTTTCGCCTCCGCCTACAACGCGCATCCCAAGCTGGTTGTCGTCATCGTCATTGACCAGTTCCGAGGGGATTATCTCGATCGCTACCACGATCAGTTCGGCGAAGGCGGATTCCGTTTACTACTTGACCACGGAGCAAACTTTACCGGCTGCAACTACGACTACGCCAACACGCGTACCGCTCCAGGCCACGCCACTCTATTTTCCGGCGCATACACCAATGGCCACGGCATCGCCGCAAATGAATGGTGGGATCCAAAGAAGAACCGCATGGTGACTGCGGTTGAGGACGACGACACTAAACTCGTTGGTATTGCAGATGGCAAGACCGGCGCGTCGCCTCATAATCTGCTGGCCGACACGCTGGGAGACGAACTCAAACTTGCGACGCAAGGAAAAGCGCGAGTTTTCGGCGTTTCTCTGAAAGACCGCGCAGCCATACTGCCGGGCGGATTCGCTGCAGACGGAGCTTATTGGATTGATCCCAAGAGCGGCACGTGGATTACCTCCACGTACTATCGCCCGGATTTGCCGAAGTGGGCCCAGGATTTCAACACGAGCAATCGCGCCGCAAAGTATTGGGATCGCGATTGGAAGAATGCGAATGGCGACGTGCTGCGCTCCACCGCTCATCGCAAAAGCAAGGACGGATCGGACGCAGGCTTCTACGAAGTAATCGGCCCCACGCCTTTCGCCAACGAATACGAATTGGAGTTCGCCCAGGAGATGGTCGTGTTCGAAAATCTTGGCGCGGGAAAAGCCACCGATCTGCTTACCATCAGCCTTTCGGCCAACGACATTTTGGGACACCAGGTTGGGCCCGATACTCCGGAAATGGCCGCTATGGCGCTGGCGCTTGATCGCGAGCTAGCCGACTTCTTCAATTTTCTCGGCCATCAGCTCGGACTGGCAAACGTGTGGATCGCGCTCTCCGCCGATCATGGTATTTCGGCATTGCCTGACGCCGCGAAGAAATTACGCATTCCTGCGGCAAACGTAGACGCCCCTAAACTGGAAAGCGAAATCAACAATTTGTTAACGGTTAAGTTCTCTCCCGGACATCCTGCTTCTTATCTGAAGTACGACTATCCTCTAGCCTGGCTGTATCAGGATGCGTTCGCCGCCGCTCACATAAAAGAACACGAAGCCGAAATCGCCGTGGGCGAGGCGATGGAACAAACTGGTGTGCGCGATTACTTCACCAAATTGCAACTCGCGGAGGGGCATGTTCCCGACACCGCTTTGGGCAGGAAGCTGCTGCACAGTTACTCGCCCGAAGGCGGCTGGTATGTAATCGGCATTCCCGAGCCTTACATGGTCGGGCCTGCGAAGGGAACGGATCATGCAACGCCCTACACCTACGACACCCATGTGCCGCTGGCTTTTTACGGACTTCCCTTCCGGGCGGGAACCTATCGCACGCACGCCGAGCCCGTGGATTTAGCGGTAACACTGGCATCATTGCTGGGCATCAACGCTCCCACTCACGCGGTGGGACGCGTGCTCACAGAAGCGCTCGCACCCGCGGGGAGTCCGGAGAACGCTGATAGCATGCCTGCACCAGCGAGGCCAGCGCAATGAACCCCTCTTCGGAAAATTCCGGCAAACCTACACCCGATCTCAGCGTATCGTTCGCTGGGATCGAACTCAAGAATCCAGTCATTGCGGCCAGCGGAACTTTCGGCTACGGCGTCGAGTTCGAAGACGTCGTTCACCTCGATAAATTGGGCGGATTTGTAGTCAAAGGCTTGTCGCGCGAGCCGATGATCGGCAACCCTCCGCCACGGCTTTGGGAAACCGCAGCCGGCATGCTCAACGCCATCGGCTTACAGAACATCGGCGCGGCGGCCTTTCTCGAAGAAAAATTGCCCAGGCTGCGGCAGATTAAGAATACCGTCGTTTTTGCCAACATCTTCGGCTACACGCGCGAGGACTACGAAAGAACCATCGAGATTCTCAATGACGGCGAGGGCATTGCTGCGTATGAACTCAATGTCTCCTGCCCCAATACCGCCCACGGCGGTTTGCAGTTCGGCTCCGACCCGCGTTCGCTCGACGAAGTGGTCACAACGGCGAAACGCATCGCGCGGCGCCCTCTGATCGTAAAACTTTCGCCCAATGTAACCAGCATTGCGCAAATGTCGCACATCGCGCAGGAGGCCGGAGCCGACGCCATCTCGCTGATCAATACTTTCGTTGCGATGGCCATCGACGCCGACACGCGCAAGCCTCGCATCGCCAACGTAACTGCCGGACTTTCCGGACCGGCGATCAAGCCTATTGCGCTGCGCATGGTTTACGATGCCGCGCATGCGGTGAATATTCCCGTGATCGGCATGGGGGGCATTTCCACGGCGGCAGACGTGGTGGAATTCATGCTCGCCGGAGCTACCGCCGTGCAGATCGGAACCGCCAGCTATTGGGATCCGTGCTCCACCGAGAAAATTGTGGAGGAACTGAAGCGCTGGTGCGAAGATCACAGCGTTACGCGGCTGTCTGATCTTATTGGCGGATTAATCGTGGAGTAGGTTACAAGTCCACTATTCAGAACGAAGCCGTTGATCCGAAGACCAAAAGAACGGCACGGCGTGACTTTTTGGTAGATTCATCATCTAATAAATGCATTCGAAAATTCGGGGATATGTCCCGGTGCAGGAGTCATCTTTAATATGCAGAAAGCCACATTTGCAGCAGGATGTTTTTGGGGAGTAGAAGCGACCTTCCGCCAGATTCCGGGCGTGCTCGGCACGCGCGTCGGCTACATAGGGGGCAATACCGATAATCCCACATATAAGGAAGTTTGCACCGACCGTACCGGCCACGCCGAGGCGGTGGAAGTGGATTACGATCCGGCGAAGGTTCGTTACGAAGACCTGTTGAAAGTATTTTGGGAAAATCACGACCCCACGCAAATGAACCGGCAAGGGCCGGACTGGGGCGCGCAATACCGCTCCGCCATCTTCTTTCATAGCCCGGAGCAGCAAGCTGCCGCGCAGGCCTCGAAGGAAGCATTGGAAAAGGCTCATCGCTACTCGAAGCCGATTGTCACGCAAATTGTTCCCGCAGTAACGTTCTTTCCCGCGGAGGATTATCACCAGCAGTATCTGGAAAAGCGCGGCATGGCCAGCTGCCACATCAAGGCGTAAAGACCCAAGGTTCACAGGAGAGCTTCAGAGAAATTTTCAGGCAGAGAGTTCACGGGCCACCGGCACACGCGGCCCAAAGAAAAACAACAACACAAAGCCGCCGATATAAAACGGCACGCACTGCTGAAAGTCGCTTCCGGTGAAGCGCTCGATCAAGCCAAAGAGCGCTAGAGCCTCGCACAAGGCATAGGTGGCAAGATAACCGCTTCTCCAATGGCCTAAAGTAAGCGAGTCGTCAGGATGGGAAGCCAGATTTTCCGCCGAACGCAGTACGAGCGTCCGCCTCACCACGAAGATGATGCCGACAATGGCCACGCCTGCCGTGGTAAAGACATAGTTCAGCGAAGGATTCACCGATCGAACGCGGGAACCCAGCACTTCGCCCGCGGCGGCATACAAAAAAATGCTGCCGAGCATGGTCCACTGCACCGCGCGCAGTGTCCTAATCGTCCCCCTCATTTACTTTGCATTTTCCCGCGAGTTGAGGATGGCGCGTTAAAACAATTTACAACTCGAACCTGCTTCGCCAACATCCCCCCAACCTCCACGCAACTACATATGATGATCATGAGCATGCAATCCCGGCCGCACGCGGAAAAATATTTGAAATGATACGGGATAATTCCCGTAGGCCGCGTCCAACACGGCCGGCTTGGAGTAGACCGTCACATCCGCTCCCAAACCCAGTTGCCAGGCATGATTCTGCACCAGGTCGCGTACCCCGCCAAAAGTGTAAGCCCCGATGCGATAAGCCGGATGCGTGGCAGCCTGGGGAAACAATTCATCCTTATCGACCAGTTCCAACCGCGTAAAGGCATAATCGCGCCGCAGAAAGTTCAGCGTGGATTCGAGCAGGTAACCGTTAAGATTGGTTTCCGGCCCGATCTCGTGCACGCGTCCCCAGATCAGCGATGTAGCCCAATTGCCCAGCGCGAGCGAACGGTTGTATTCCACCGAAGCGGTTTGCCGCCACTGGTTCCACGGTTCGAGCGCCTCAGGATGGTCGAGGTGCCCAATGCTGTACTGCGCCGTCCAGTCGCGCGCCGGCGCAACGCTCGCCCGCATCGACCAGGAATCGAGCGCAGCCGGCTGAATGCTCCAACGCTCTTCATTCGGTTCGTGCCCATTGAAGGCCGAACCTTCGAGCTTGAACCGCTCAATCACCAATCCCGTGGTCACTACTCCAAAACTGGTATGCGTGGAGTCCTGCAAATGATGGCTCAGCGGCGCCATGGGCAACTCCGCGGCGGAGGTACGATGAATGTAGGTGACAGGTCCCAGCGCCGGCTCCGCCGATGGCCCGCCGTACAACTCCCACGAGACCTTCGCGGAAATCGGCAGCAGATATAAAATCGAAAGCTCGGCGAAGACGTTGTGCGGATGCTGGTGATCGACCAGCGGCTCGCCATGATACGTTTCGCCGGTCTGAAATAGCTCAGGAAACCCGGGATGAGGCGAGGTCAGCGATTCCGCGGAAAACATCTGGCGGAACAAAATCGTTCCCCGCCCCAGCTTGTGCTGCTCCATCAGCATTTCCCAGTTCACGGACTCGGCTTTGCCCTCGCCGCGCGGTCCGCCCTGCTGGTTGTAGTCGGTAAAGATCACGCCGTGTGCCATCAGATCCCAGCCGCCGCGCATCAGCATCCATTCGTGCATGGGCACCGAAGCCGGCTCCCACGCTGTTCCCGAACCGGCATGCGGAGAGGGCAATTGTGTCTCGTCGTTGTGAGCTTCCATGTTGTGACCATCCATTGGCATGGACATTCCGCTCATCGAATCCTGCTGCGCCCGTGCGCATAATGGCCATGAAGCAAAAATTAATAGACAAATAAGTATCGAATTGAAAGACAGCTTAGACACGGCAATCTCCATCGTTAGGAAAAAACATGGATGCACGGCATGCGAGCGAAGCGCATACCCGCGAATCATGGAAGGGGATTTGCCGCTAGATTCTGAGAGTTACCACGCCGGGCGGACTATTGGAAAAGGCAACCGTATCGAGAAGATCGTCGGCGTCATTTTTGGTAATCAATACCGCCGCGTGATCGCAGCGAGTGGGAGCAAGTGCGGGACTCGTCGAGAAAGCCTTCACCGGCAAAACCGGCGGATGCGGGCTCACGCAGCAGCGAAGATTGGCAGGTTGCGGACGGGAAGGAACGCGATTGTGATGGCAAGCAGCCATGGTGGGGTGCACTGCGGAAACCATTAATCCACAGCTTGCTCCCGCAGAACTGGCCAGCATCGCGGCGAATAACACGATTGCCACGCAGCGCGAGAAAGAACGAATTGGAATTCCGCGTTTCATTACGTTCCGGTAATCTTCACCCGCAGCTCTTCCGGCAGCCGCTCGCGAATTTCCGCCGGCAGGCGGTCGTGCACGCGGCGCGCCCCCTGTTTGGCCGCATCGAGCACAGTAACCGGCGCAGGCGTTGCCACCGCTACGACCAGCCAGATCAGCGCCGACAAC
>Ga0224568_1000031_pt1 | contig 51042 bp, 44 predicted proteins | sample CLU5metagenome_FD_182727 | JGI IMG/M metagenome (GOLD analysis project Ga0224568, IMG submission 182727) | Spruce litter microbial communities from Bohemian Forest, Czech Republic - CLU5 | ecosystem: Environmental > Terrestrial > Plant litter > Unclassified | place: Czech Republic: South... | reverse complement strand
CACTCAAGCCAGGAAGTACCACAACCAGACGTCCGCCAGTTCTCAGTTCCCGGGCGCGCAGCGAAAGAAAAAGTTTCCAGTCATCAGCCACTTGAAGGTCGAATGCAGCACGAACTTGGCCAGTACTAGCTACAGAGATGAAATGTCCTGGAATCAACGCCGGAATTTGGCGTAGCCAGACGGCAGCATAAGAGCACCATCCGAGGTCAACCTGCTCTTGCGGAAAAACGTTCTCATAGAACGATCTTCCAATGGCAAACGGGAAAACGTTCGGGTCATCCGCCGCATATCGTTCCGAATCATTGTGGAGCACGTCGAAAAGAGTATTGAAGTCATTCGCGTGTTGATCGACGTGGACAACCATTACGGCCCGGTCGTTACCCACCCGGCTGCGCAGGCATCGGATGGCGGCTCGCATCGGTGCCAGAGAGTTTTTTCCTTGCGAAGAGCCATAGTCCGCGATGACAAGTGGATCTGTTCCCGGCCGAACTGTTAACGATCGAGCCGCCTTTTCTAAGTAGGGCAACGCGAGACTGCCGCCGCCGGAGGGAACTTTGGCGTGCAAATTGTACGAGCCGCTACCTTCCATGACGCCGTGGGTGAATATTGGAGCTGCCATTTTCTTCTGTCCTTCCGGGCTGAGCGTGCTGGCCAGACCGAGCAAGCTTTTCTACTTGTCGCTCGGACAGCGGCCAGGGTCAATTCTTCGACACTTCTCTCTCGATACCCTGCCAATCCCCCGATAATTGGTTTGTTCCCAATACAATGCGGCCATCGCCTCGCCCTGCGCGAGCGTGCTAAACTTCGAGCAATGTGAAGCACCCCAATGCCGTCCACCCGTCCATCCCTGGTACGCTTCGCGAATTTCGAGGTTAACCTTCGCGCCGGAGAGCTGCGAAGAGAAGGCAGCAAGGTACGGCTGCAGGAACAGCCCTTCTTGCTCCTGACCGTGCTATTGGAATCAGCGGGCGAAGTGGTTACCCGCGAAGAACTTCGCAAACGCCTCTGGTCGGAAGATACCTTCGTTGATTTCGACCATCGGTTGGCAGTGGCGGTAAGCAAGCTAAGGGATGCGCTGCGAGACTCTGCCGAAAAACCGCTGTTCATTGAGACCGTGGGGCGGCGCGGTTACCGGTTCGTGGGACAGTTGGAATCGATTGATTCACGCGTCGATTCCAAGAGCGGCGCGGCCGATAATTCCTTGCCTCTCTCCCGGCCACCAGCGAAAGAAAGAGAACTCCCCAGGGTAGCGCCCCAGAAATCGACACGATCACTAACCGGCAGACTCATTCTCCTCTCCTCCGTTGGATTCGCCATTCTCCTCGGTGTGACCGTTCTGCCCAAGTTTCTTCACACTCGACCTGCGAAACAGCAGTCCTTGAGTCCCCGGAGCCTCGCGATCCTTCCTCTGCAAAATCGTGGCCAGGACTCGAATAGCGATTTCCTCGGATTATCCCTGGCGGATGTACTCATCACGAAATTGGCGTATGTGAGTTCTCTGAGTGTTCGTCCTTCCGCCGCGATTGAGAAGTATCGAGCGACGGCCATTGATCTTCAGAAAGTTGCCGCAGAGCTTGAAGTGGATACCCTTCTCACGGGAAGTTTCATTCGAGACGGCGACAACTTGCGGATTACCTACCAATTGGTTGATGCCAAAACCGAGAAGATTCTAGGGCAGGGAGTGATCGACCTGAAGTATGACAATCTGCTTACCGTCCAGGACAAAGTTGCCAGCCAACTGATCTCAGAACTGCAATTGACGTTGTCTCCAACGGAAGCGGAGCGTTTAAAGCCGGAAGCTGCGGTTAATCCACTCGCATACGAATACTTTCTGCAGGGGCTCGATTTTCATGGGCAACACAAATTCCCCCTGGCGATCAAAATGCTTGAAAAGTCCACTGAAATTGACCCCAACTACGCTCCAGCCTGGGCCTACCTGGGAGCGTCGTACACTTCAGATGCAGCGTTCGAGCTTGGTGGGCGCGAGCAATATCGCCGTGCCCAAGCTGCCTACGAACGAGCTTTGGGGAAACGACCGAACTTGCTTGATGCGCAAATGTTCCTCGCCAACCTCTTGGTAGACACCGGGAAAGTTGAGCAGGCTATGCCATTGTTGCGTGACGCCTTGAAGACGAATGGCAACTATGCCGCGGCTCACTGGGAATTGGGATATGCCTACCGGTTCGCCGGGATGTTGGATGAATCTGTCGCTGAGTGCGAGCGAGCACGCCAACTCGCTCCCTTCCTCAAGGCCAACGGGTCGGTGTTAAATACCTACCTTTATCTGGGACAATACCAGAAGTTTCTTGAGAGCCTGCCAGTCGACGATTCCTCATTCATTCTCTTTTACCGTGGCTTTGGAGAATTTCACGAAAAGGAGTTCGACCAGGCTTCGCGAGATTTCGATCGTGCATACGAGCTCGATCCCAATTTGTATACAGGGATCGGCAAGGCCCTCAGCGACTCGATTCACCAGCGCAAGGCAGAAGGGTTGAATCTCTTGAACGGATTGGAAAAAAAAATCAGAGACCGGGGAGTCGGCGACCCTGAAGGCACATACAAGATCGCGCAAGCGTATTCGGTATTGGGCGACAAAACATCCGCTCTGCGCGCGCTACGCTGGAGCGTTGAATCTGGTTTTTTCAGCTCTCCGTACCTTTCCAAGGACCCGCTGTTGAATGATCTGCGGCGCGAACCAGAGTTCGATCAGATCTTAAAGATGGCGCGTCTACGGCACGAGGCATTCCAAAGCGCTTTCTTTAAATAGATGATTTTCTTTGGCAATTAAGACTATTTGCAAAACTCAAAACCACATTACCTCTGCGACTTCGTGTTTCGCCGACATCCCGTCATTTTAGCAAGGGACTCCTGCTAATTTCGGAGGAACGATGAGATGGGGCAAGTCATGATAGTTCAAGCGAAATCACACGCCAGCGGCGCCGTTTTCCGGTTGGGTGTGGCAACGCGCGGGGATACGTAGACCATTTCGCTCGTCGTCCCAGGCGAGGGCGGATATTTTCCAGTCCCCATCCTTTCGCACAAATTGAATCGTATTCATGCCACGCGTGTCGAAGCGTTCTCCGTGCAGCACTCCCGTCTTGCGGTATACGAGGAACCGCTGTGCCACATTTCCGAAGATTTCGGTAGTTTCCCATTCCTCGCGCTCGCAGAGATCCACCAGGCTGCCATCGTTGAGCATTAGTTCGCGCGGCGCAATGAATTCCGAGATGGAAAACACCTCTGTGTTTGGTCCGCAGGTCCTCACGATGATGCCCTGCGGGATAAACAGGTCGTGGATTCGCTGGAGGCTAACGGTTGCGCCAGGCGTAGGTGAGAAAAGCCGGAAGAATTCCGCCGTTAGTTCGTCGATACGGCACTTGTCCTTGTGAATAGATGGAACAGGTGGTGCCTGCGAACCCTGCATGGAAAACTTCCTCCGGTTAGCTCAGTGGCCTTCTTCCGCCTGTTTCTCTGATAGTTAGGAGAGAAGCGATTATGGCATAGATGTGAGCCAGTCCCAGGAAGCAAAGTTTTGACCCCTATGGATCTTACGAGAACCGTATCGAGACAAAGCCCGCGGCCCAAGCCCGCTGCCAATTTACGGTGTTCACAGGTGGTGGCGAGCCCTGCGGCGCCGCCACCAGAGCCGGAGGAAAAAATGGCCCCGATTCGGCAGGAGGTCCACACCCCGCGATCCAATCCGTAGCTCTGTCTTGAATTGGTTTTTAGGAGGGTTAAGCAGCAACTACCAGTGGCGTACACGCCCAACATCGACATGCACGAAGTCCGAGCTGCGATAGTACCCTACTCCTCCGCGATGCAGGCGCAGTGCTGCATCACGAAGCTCCGACGTCGGAATCCCGGGCAGGCGAATGTCGATCGCTTCGGCCTGCATATGCAGGCTATGCTGCGCCACGCCCGTGTGCGGGCTGCGCGTGCGCAGGAATTCATTGCTCCATGGCGTGCGGTAGCCGCAAATCACATCGATTTCGCCATTGGAATCGCCGAGCGACGCGGTCAGGTCGTGGAGAAGATCGAAGAGGTGGGGATCGAAGTGGCGCACATCTCCGGTACGATGATCGCGCAGAAAATGGTCGAGTTCATCTAAAGCTTCGGGGATGTATTGATCACCGCGACGATAAGTGACATCCAGCCGCTCGTTGGTGTGCGTGTGATAGAAACGGAGCCGGTATTCGTGTGGGGATGGTACCGTCGATTCTGTGGTATGTCCCAGTGTCGCCAGCGGCAAAAAAAGAATCAGCGATAAACAGAACTTCCAATGCACTCTTCGCAAAGCCGCCGAAAATGCCTGCCGTCCCTGCAAGAGCTTCCCTTTACGATGCTTGAAAAGGCGCACTCACGTTAGATGCGATCCAAATCAGGTGCGGTGCAATCTATGCTAAGTCCAGTAAATGCTTTGTCCTAGGGATGCTCTGTGGCCAACGCTTTATCGAGTTCTGCGTCATAACCATAGATATCGTCAAAAAAACGAATCTGATTTTCCTCGTTCACTGTGGCCGAGCCGTAGACAATTAGAACCGGAATTCGCGTGGCAAGGTTTACCTGAAGATTATTTTTCTCACCGTTCATGGTGGCCTTCACCCGCTGCAAATCCCAGCCGGGATTGTTTCGCAACACCCAGGCAACCAGGTCCTCAGGTTTCTCTACCCGAATGCATCCGTGGCTGAAATCGCGGACGTCCTGCGTGAACAATTCCGGAGCGTCGGTGCCGTGCAGATACACGTTATCCGGATTGGGGAAGATGATCTTTACCAGTCCCAGAGAATTCGTGTCGCCGGGTTTTTGCCGCACCATCAGATGAAGAGATTTGATGCCTTCTAAAACTTCCGGGCTAACTTGATTGTCGGTTACAACCTCGCCTTTGGGCGTGACGACTTCAAAATTATGCTTGGCGATGTAGTTCGGATCTTTCAAAATGTGAGGCACGATTTCGTTGCGCTGAATGCTGGGAGTCACCTCCCAGTAAGGCCGGAAGACCACATATTGGATATCTTTCTCAAAGATCGGAGATTTGTGGCCGAAGGCTTTTCCGATGATGACGTTCTTGTAGAAGGCGACGGTGCCATCCGGGTTCATCGCGCGTACGCGATACTCAGGGAGATTCACAACTACGGGCGGTTGCGAGAACGAATGCGGAATCCAGCGCCACCGTTCCAGCGTTAGCTTGATCTGGCGAATGCGGACCCACGGAGGCGTATTGAGTTCATTGATCGTGCGCGGGTCGAGGTTGCCGGTGGGAGTTTCCCCGTGTCTGTCCTGGTAGTGCTTGACGCCCTCGACGAGCACGCCCTGATAGATACTTGCATTTGGATCGAGCTGCACGCCTGCAGGAATGTCATTGATGGTTTGAAGAAACCGGCCCAAGGGGACCACGCCAGCATAGGGTTGGCCGGGTCGTACAGTCTTTGTAACCGTTGGCAGCTTCGGTTCGTCAGCGCGCTTTGCGTATCCTTCATAAATCGGCAAAAGCGCGAGCAGATTTCGGTAACCCAGGAAGGGTGGTTCCAGCTTCTGGATTTCGGCGGCTGGATCGTTCGCATTCAGGACGTGGGTCTGAATAAAATCTGCCAACGGGAGTTGTTCTCCTCCCATATCGAGCTGAAACTTAAACTCTTTGGGATTTACGCGACCGCAGTGGATGGCCCGGATGTAGCGCATTGTCGAGACCGTGAGCGCGGTATCGAACGAAACCAAGTCCTGCTCGGACGGTTTTTGATCGAGCTTATTTTGACCCAGCTTGAGGAGGCGATCCCGCCATCGCGGGCCGTCGTAATCTTCGGGATCGAGTCCTTTATTGTTCGCATTTTCCAAGAGTTCGATCACGATCTGCCCCTGGGGACGCACGCGGCCGTTCTGAACCCAAAGCAACGAATAACCGTTCGCCTCGTAAAGCTTGGCGACCTCGGTTTTATAGGCAGCAAAGTCAGGCCAGCGAAGATCGGCATTCCGGCCTGAATCTACAATGCCGTGAAGCGGGGGAGCTCCCGGCATGGATAACTTCTGGACGGCAAGAGCAGGGAACTGCTTCGCGACGAACACAGGGAAGGCTTCGCCGCCCGCAGCCGACATTTCGCCTAGGACTATGCACACTAGGACGATCACCCGTTTAAGCTGATAAACAGAATGCCTCATAGCAAACCTCGCTTGATGTTTTATATGAGTATCGAAAGCGATTCCAGGGTTCCTCTTACTTGGAAGGATTTCTGGGCCGACATAAGACCACAATCGATCTTGGAGCCAGTAGGTATTTCATCTGCCCTAAAGGGATTCCGCCGTCCGAGAAATCGTCCGGGCTGGGCAAAGCAGTATCCACGATTTTCTTCCACTCCTGGACTGTTCCTTCTTGCACATTGAACTCCAACTCTTCCCAGTAGGCATTGATCATCACGTAGATATCATCATCCTCCTGGGAAGCCCCGTGCAGGCAGAGTGCCAGGCTGTGCGAGTCGGGGGACAAATCGGCCGTGGGGCCGACGCCGTACCAGGAAACATCCTCCCGCCAGAACCTGCTTCGGCTCAGCGAAGGATGATTTTTGCGGAACGCTATCATCTTCTTGAAGAATCGAAAAATATCCTGATTGGATTGAAGCTGACTCCAATCCAGCCAGCCAATTTCGTTATCCTGGTTATAGGGATTGTTGTTGCCAAGCTGGGTATTCAGGAATTCGTCGCCGGCGCGGAACATCGGCGTACCGTTCGACAAGAAGAGCAGGCAACAGAAATTCTTTACCTGCTGCCGGCGCAACGTGCGGACTGCCGCGGAGACGCCTTTATCCCCCTCTTGCCCACAATTCCAACTGTAGTTCGCGTCGGTGCCGTCCTGATTATTATTTCCGTTTTGCCAATTGTGCTTGTGGTCATAAGAGACAAGATCGTAGAGCGTGAAGCCGTCGTGTGACGTTACATAATTCACACTCTGATAGGCGTGATAAGCGTCGGCACGGCTGTCGGGAAACAAATCATCGCTGCCATAGATACGTCGCATTACATCAGGAACCATCCCCGCGTCACCTTTAACAAAACGGCGAATATCGTCACGAAACCGCCCGTTCCACTGGAGCCAAGTCAGGCCGGGGAAGCCGCGCCCGAGCTGATAAGCGGCCGTGTCCCAAGGTTCCGCGATCAAACGCACGGGGCCTAACTCCGGGTCCGCGGCAATTTCACTGAAGATGGGCGCTTCACCCCAGTTGAGCGACCCATCCGCGTTGCGGCTAAAGACCGATGCCAGATCAAAGCGGAAGCCGTCGATGTGCATCCCTCGCTTCCAATAACGCAGACTATCAATCACCATCTTGCGCACATGTGCCTGGCCGAAATTCAAGGTATTGCCTGTGCCGGAGTAGTTGGCATAGGGGTTGGCCGGATCGGAAGACAGCATGTAATAACCAGCGCTGTCGAGACCCTTGAAGCTGTAGATCGGCCCTTTGTGGTCACCCTCGCAAGTGTGGTTGTACACGACATCCAGCACTACACTGATATCGGCCTGATGAAAAGCCTTCACCATGTTCTTGAATTCAAGATGCTGCTCATCCTCACTTTGTGTGGTCGCGTATTGGGCATGGGGCGCGAAGAAATTCAAAGGCATGTAGCCCCAGTAGTCGCCCTCCTGTGGATCGCGCTGAAAAACCGGCATCAGCTCTACAACCGTCACTCCGAGTTCCTTTAAGTATGGGATCTTTTCCGCGAGACCGGCGTATGTGCCGGCGCGCGACCCATCTATGCCGGAGTTTGGGTTCTTCGTGAAACCTTTCACGTGAAGTTCGTAGATGATCGCATCCGAATCATGATGCGACGACCGCCCCCCCGACCAATCAAATGTCGAGCGATGAACATTCAGTCCTCCCAAGGGCGCATGGCCTGCATTGGGCCCTTCTCGCATGGCCAAGTTTCGATCAAAGCCGGGCGGGAAAAAAATGCACTTCGCGTACGGATCGAGAAGAACCTTCTGCGGGTCGAAGCTATGGAGTTGAGGAACCGTCTCTCCTGATACGGAGTATGCGTAATAGCGAGCCTCGGCAATTTTTTTGACTGGGACGCGGCAGTGCCAAATCCGCCCTGACTTGTTGTGCAAGAAATCCAATTGAAGCCTCAGAACAGGATTCGCCAGATCGGCTGCAGAATAGAGCAATAGAGTGACGCTGTCCGCATGTTCCGAGTGAACGGCAAAATTGAACGCCTGCTCCGCTTCGATCCAGTTCACACCGAGCGGCAACGGGTTGCCCTCAGACTGTTCCCAAGTCGGCCGTTTGACGAGTGGGGCCGTTACGGTGTTGGCAGCCTTGGGCGGGCCATCCATGTTGGCGGGCACATCTACGCTTGTACTCTTCACTGCCTTCTCTCTTTCATCCACGCGGGCATCCACTCCAGCCGCTCGCTTCGTTCTCAATGCGGGAGTGCTACAACCCCGCTAAATTGCGGCAACGAACTTAGCAATTTGCTCGCGCCGTTCCAAAAGATTTGCACTCCAATACACACCAGCAGGAACGCGGTGAGTTTCAAAATTACATTTGTTCCCGTAGAGCCCAGCTTGCTCGCGAGCCGATCTGCGTAACCGTAACAGAGATAGATGGTCACTGCTATGAAAGCGGAACCGATCGCGGCTGCGAGAATTGCCAGCAGGTTTGCGCCCAGGTGCTGCGGCGCATTCGCCCCCAAGGTGATCGCGATCGAGATGGAGCCGGGACCAACGGTCAAAGGAAGCGTGAGCGGATAAAACGCCTGGCTGAGCGCATCAGCGCAAGTGACGGTTCGCCTTGCAGGCCGATCATCCCCATCTTTTTGATTCAGCATCGCCCAGCCCGTTGAAATCACGATCAGTCCGCCCCCGACCTGCACCACCGGGAGGGAAATTCCAAAGAAGGAGAGTACGTGTGCTCCGAGGGTAAAGGACGCGATCATGAGTATGAAACTATCGACCGCGATGCGGCGAGCCAGTACCCGCCGCGTATCGGTCGCATAGTCTCGTGTGAGCAGCAGAAAGACCGGAGCGCCTCCGATCGGATCGACGATCGGAAAGAGCGCGCTCACCACCAGGAGAATACTCTTGGCAACTTGAATCAGCAGGCTAACCTCCCGTCTGTTTCTGGATTTGAGCGCTCGTCCGTTCGCGGTCCGCTGGCATCCTCATGGAAGTTGCAGGGCTGACCGAGCGCTTGCAACTCTCCGTTAAATCCTTCAGTTGTTGAAAAACCTGAGAGGATAGCATGTCTTCCCGAACACGCCAACGCCAGTTTCCATCGGCACGACCAGGCACGTTCATACGAGCTTCGCTTCCCAGGTTGAGCAGATCCTGCAAGGGAGCAATCGCGAGCGCAGCTGGCGACGACCATGCCAGCCGCATTAACTCGGGAGCCGCGTCTGCGCTGGTTCCCGGCGCACGTTTGAGGTAGCTCCAGAAGTTTTGCCGCTGGTAGTCGGGCAAGTCCTCATACCATTGCCGAGTTGTAGCATTGTCGTGCGTGCCCGTATAGGCGGCTGTATTGTGGACAAAGTTGTGCGGCAGATAGGGATTGTCTGCATGGCCATCGAAGGCGAATTGCAGGACGCGCATCCCCGGCAGACGAAACTGGTCGCGCAGGGCGTACACGTCGGCCGTAATGAAACCCAAATCTTCCGCAATGAACGGCAGATGGCCCAACTCGGACTGCGCTGCTTGAAAGAAATTGGCTCCCGGACCAGCCACCCACTGGCCGGACTGAGCGGTCGATGCTCCAGCGGGAACGTGCCACGCAGCCGTGAAGCCGCGGAAGTGATCCAGGCGAATCACGTCGACGTGGGCCAGCAGAGCGCGCAATCGATCGATGCACCACCGATAACCCGTCGAACGCAGAGCATCCCAGTTGTAAACCGGATTGCCCCACAATTGACCTTGCGCGCTGAAATAATCGGGCGGAACTCCGGCGACGAAGCGCGGCCGCTGCCGCTCATCGAGCAGGAATAGCTCAGGGTTTGCCCAAACATCGCTGGAATCCGGGGAAACAAAAAAGGGCAGATCGCCGATCAAGCTCACGCCCCTGGCATGGGCATGCTCCTTGAGTTGATCGGCCTGCCGGAACAGCAGGAATTGCGCGAAGCATACTTGATCCATTTGAGTGGCTAACTCTCGCCGCGCGTCGGCCAGAGCATTTGCGCTGCGCTGAACCAACTCTGCTGGCCACTCCAGATAATAAGCTCCGCGATATTTCTCTTTCAGCGCCCGGAACAGAGCGTAGTCTTCCAGCCAATGTACTTGCCTGGAGCAGAACTCTTCGTAGGCAGTCGCAACATCTTTATTACTGTGCTGCCCGGTTTTGAAGTTTGACCATACCGTTTCGAGCAGCCGCCGTTTGAACGGGATAACAGAACTGTAGTCAACCGCATCGTCCGAGAAGCGACCCTCTGCATCGCGCGCTTGTATCAGCCCGTCCGCAATGAGAGAGCCGGAGCTGATCAGTAATTCGTTGCCGGCAAACGACGACATGGATTGATAGGGCGAGTTTCCGTAACCAGTTGGACCCAGCGGGAGCGACTGCCACCACGCTACGCCGGCATCGTGCAGACGATCAATCCACGAGAACGCAGAAGATCCTAAATCGCCGACGCCATACGGAGACGGCAGGGAAGTGACGTGTAACAGCAAGCCAGAAGCACGATATTCGGGCGGAAACGGCGGAACACTCGCGCGCCCGTCGTTATCGGTCATTATTGTGCTCCTGAACCCAGCGCATTGTTTACCATCTGTTGCGCCTCGCTAAGGATTGCGTTCAGATGGGTCTGGCTCTTGAAACTCTCGGCGTAAATCTTATAAATGTTTTCGGTACCGGAGGGCCGCGCCGCAAACCAACCGCTCTCCGCCACCACTTTCAAGCCGCCGATGGGAGCATCGTTACCCGGGGCTTTGGTCAGCTTGGCGGTGATGGGCTCGCCCGCCAGGTCTGACTCCTTTACGGCGTCCGGCGTGAGTTTGCCCAACTTCGCTTTCTGCTCGGGCGTGGCCGGCGCGTCGATGCGCGTGTAGAACGGGGTGCCGAACTCCGCGGTTAGTTCGCGGTAATGTTCTCCGGGGTCCTTGCCGGTGCGCGCGGTCATCTCCGCCGCCAGCAAGTCCATGATTGGCCCGTCCTTGTCGGTGGTCCATGCAGTGCCGTCGAGACGAAGAAAGCTCGCTCCAGCGCTTTCTTCTCCGCCGAAACAGTACGAGCCATCGATCAGGCCCGGCACAAACCACTTGAAACCCACCGGCACTTCACGAAGCGTGCGTCCGAGTTTTTTGACGACGCGGTCAATCATGCTGCTGCTCACCAGCGTCTTTCCCACTGCAACTGTGTTACGCCACTGCGGCCGATGCGTGAGCAAATATTGGATGGCGACGGCAAGATAATGATTCGGGTTCATCAAACCCGCAACTGGAGTGACGATCCCGTGCCGATCGGCGTCGGTATCGTTGCCGAACGCCACCTGATACTGATCTTTCAGACCGACCAGCCGGGCCATCGCATATGGACTCGAACAGTCCATGCGAATTTTGCCGTCGTGGTCAACGGTCATGAATGAAAATGTAGGATCGATTTTTGTATTGGTGACGACGATATCCAGCCCATAAATCGAGTTGATCGGCTCCCAGTAAGGCAAGGAAGCTCCGCCGAGAGGGTCAACACCAAGTTTAAGGTGGGCGCCGCGAATCGCATCCATGTCCACAACATTCTTAAGATCGCGAACGTACGGCAGGATGAAATCTTCCTCATGAGTGGTCGCGGAGCGCATCGCCTTATCAAAAGAAATTCGCTTAACCCCTGCATTCTCCGCTCGCAACAATTCGTTTGCGCGATTCTGTACCCAACCGGTCACGTCGGTATCGGCGGGGCCGCCGTTGGGCGGGTTGTACTTGAAGCCTCCATCCTCCGGCGGATTGTGCGACGGCGTAATCACGATGCCGTCCGCTAGATGTTGCTCGCGGCCACGGTTGTAGACCAGAATCGCTCGCGAGATAACCGGCGTCGGAGTGATCCCGTTGTCTTGCTGGATGATCGTCTCCACGTTGTTTGCCGCGAGCACTTCAAGGGCCGTGTGCTGTGCGGGCTCCGAGACTGCGTGGGTATCTTTCCCCATATAGAGCGGGCCGTCGATACCCTGCGCGTGCCGGTATTCGCAGATTGCTTGCGTTATTGCGAGGATGTGCGCTTCGTTAAATGTGCCGCGCAGGGGCGACCCGCGGTGTCCGCTGGTGCCGAAGCTGACGAGCTGGTTTGGATCATCCAGGTTGGGGCGCCGCTCGAAATATTCCTTCTCCAGGCGCGCCACATCCACCAGGATCTCCTTCGGCGCTGGCTTGCCGGCCAGCGGCGAAATGTATTCACCTGTCGGGGACTGTGTTTCTAGAGCACTGGGCATGCTTCCACCTTCCAAATCTCGCTGGCGTATTCCGCAATCGAGCGATCGCTGGAAAACTTTCCGGAGCTGGCGACGTTCAAGATTGCTTTCTGCGCCCAAGCGCCGGGTTCGGCATAGAGCGTGCCGAGCCGGTCTTGTGCGTTGCAATACGAGGTCAAATCCGCGAGGTTCATGTAGTGATCTCCCTGGGTGAGAAGCGTATCCCGCAAGGGGCCGAACACTCCCGGTTCGTTGCGGCTGAAGTGGTCAGAGAAAATCAGGTCCAGAGCGGCCCGCGTCTCCGGCTCATTTTCATAATGCCAGTGCGGGTTGTACCAGGCCTGGCTGTTCTCGACCTGCTCGACGGTAAGCCCGAACAGGAACATGTTCTCTTCTCCGGCTTCCTCCGCCATTTCGATGGTCGCACCGTCGCGAGTTCCGACGGTCAATGCTCCGTTCATCATAAATTTCATGTTACTCGTTCCGCTGGCCTCGTAACCTGCAGTCGAGATTTGGTTGGAGACATCGCTGGCAGGGATCAATCGCTCCGCCAACGAAACGTTGTACTCAGGCAGAAAGACAACATTGAGTTTGCCGCGAGCCGCCGGGTCGCCATCAATCGTGCCTGCGAGGTTGTTAATGAACTTTATGATGAGCTTGGCTAACTTGTAAGCCGGGGCTGCTTTGCCCGCGAAGAAAAATGTCCGCGGTACCATTTTCATGCTGGGGTTTTCTCGCAGGCGGTTATAAACAATCACAATCCGCAGCGCATTCATCAATTGCCTTTTGTATTCGTGAATGCGTTTGATGTGGCAATCAAAGATCGTATCCGGGTCTACGATTTGCCCGGACGTAGACTTGAGCCAATTGGCAAACTGCACTTTGGCCTCTCGCTTTGACTTGAGGAAGCGTTCGCGAGCGTTGGAATCGTCCGCGAATGGCTTGAGCTGTTTGAGTAGGCTCAGGTCCGTAATCCAGCGATCTCCGATGACTTGCGTGATTTCGCGGGCCAGTGCCGGATTAGCCTCGCGCAACCAGCGACGGGGCGTCACTCCGTTTGTCTTGTTGCTAAAACGCTCGGGAAACATTTCCGCCAGATCCTTGACCGTGGTAGTTCGCAACAATTTGGTGTGGACGGCAGACACTCCATTGGTGCTGTGCGAGCCGACGATGGCAAGGTTGGCCATCCGGATTTTGCGCGTGGTTCCTTCTTCTACCAGGCTCACGCGCTGCACGCGGCCATCGTCGCCCGGGAAACGAACCCGAACTTCGTCAAGCAGCCGGCGGTTGATCTCGTAGATGAGCTCGAGGTGACGAGGCAGCAGTGTCTGAAACCATGCGACCGGCCATTTCTCCAGAGCCTCAGGCAGCAAAGTGTGATTTGTATACCCAAGCGTTTTCTTCGTCAGATCCCAGGCCTGGTCCCATCCCAGGTGCGCATCGTCGAGCAGGATTCGCATCAGTTCAGGGACCGACATCGAAGGATGCGTATCATTGAGTTGAATTGCAGCTTTTTCCGGAAATTTTTCCCAATCCGAGTTGTGGCGCTGGAAACGGCGCACCAGGTCGGCCATGGAACACGCGACCAGGAAATACTCCTGCAGAAAGCGCAGCCCCTGCCCCTTGGTCGTAGAATCGTCGGGATACAGCACGCGGGTGAGCGACTCCGCTTGCAGAGTTTCGCCAAGTGCGCCCACGAAGTCTCCGGTGCCAAATTTCTCAAAATCGAAGTAATCGGGTGCAGCTGCGGCCCAGAGCCGGAGCGTGTTGACCGTTTTTCCACCATAGCCCACCACGGGACGATCAAATGGGATACCGATCAGGCTTGATGGGCGGTCGGGGATCACTTGAAAATTGCCGGCCTCCAACTTGAACGAGACGTTCAACTTGATTTCCACCTTTTCGTGAAGCCGGGCAATCTCCCATGGATCGCCGTAACGAAGCCAGTTGTCCGGATTTTCTTTTTGCCAGCCGGCTACGATCGATTGCTTGAACATGCCGTACTCGTAGCGCAGACCATAGCCGGTGCCAGGGAGTTGCATGGTCGCCATCGAATCGAGATAGCACGCCGCGAGGCGGCCCAGGCCGCCATTGCCCAGCCCAGCATCTGGTTCCTGCTCGACCAGTTCAAGCCAATCGATACCGTTCTCTTGCGCTGCATCCGGTAAAAGCGGATCTAGCAACAGGTTGGTGATGTTGTTGGCCAACGAACGTCCGATAAGAAACTCCATGGAGAGGTAATAGATGCGTTTGGCATTCTCCCGCTCGTAAGTGTTCTTGGTCAGCACCCAACGGTGAGCGAGAATGTCCCGTACGGAACTGGAGAACGCTTCAAAGCGCTCACGCGCACTCGCTGCTTTGGGATCGATCGCTCTGTCAAAAACCAGGTGCCGTTCATAAAAGGCGTTTTCTGTTCCGATAAACGGCATTGCCCCGTAGCCGTGTTGTTGCAGAGCATCCGAAACATTAGTTGTGTTGGGGGTCATGGGAACGACTTTTGCGGAACTCGGGCGAGCCACGCGATTGGTGCTCATAAGATGGGCCTTAATTTTCTAGGGTTGTGAAACGGTTCTTGTTCAATATTCAATGCTATGGCAGCTAAGAATACAGATCCTCGTCTGGCCCGAGTTCAATTCCTGACGCTAAAAGGTATGCACGCACGGCCTTTTCGGCCGCATACCAATCCAATTCAGGCGAATCCAGTGGAGAGCCCCTTTTTTCCCAGTGCTGGTACGCGAATTTTTGCACCAATTCATGGCGATCTTCGCCATAAAAATCGGTCATGGGCTTGGACTTTTGCACGCTGCTTTCGCTGCTGGGCTGTTTAGTCTTCGGCGGCTTCCTCAGTGGCTGGACCTGTGCTGCCATATGCATACTCCTTTTGTATTCGCGCGCTTCACTCTTGGAGCTCCATATCTTTTGATTTAACTGACTGCCTTCAGGGTGCTGCTTTTTCCTCGCCCTTTCCGGGATATCTAAGCGCCCCCCGAAGCTTGCTTACGAAATCGCGCGCACCGCCTCCACGATATGCCTTGCCGAAATGCCGAAGGCGTCAATGAGTTCATCCGGCAAGCCGGAGTGCGGCATCTCCCGCACCGCCAGGAGTTGTGACCTGACCGGCGCGACGCCGGCCTGCGCGAGGGCGGACAGCACCGCCTCACCTATCCCTCCTTCTGCCCAATGATCTTCTACGGTGATGAGACGGCCGCCTGTGGCGACAATCTCCTTGGCCAGCTCTTTCCCGTCGATGGGTTTAACGCAATAAAGGTCGATCACCCGCACAGCTGTGCCTTCTGCTTTCAACTGATCGGCCGCCTTTAGCGCCTCGTGTAAGGTGACTCCCGCGCCGATCACCGTCACTTTATCCTGGGGGCTCTGTCGGAGCACTTTGAACCCAGGAATTGGAAACTTGTCGTCTTTCGAGTAGAGGATGGGAAATTTCGGCCGGGTGGTGCGCAGATAGTTGATGCCTGCACGCCCCGCCATGGCCGCCGTAAGCCTCTCTGTGGAGACGGCATCGCTTGGGTAAAGAACCGTCGAGGAATGAACGGCGCGGAACATCGCGATATCTTCCAACGCCATCTGCGAGGGACCGTCCTCGCCGATTGAAACGCCGCAATGCGATCCGCACAGGTTGATGTTGCTGCGGCTGATGTCTGCCATGCGTACCTGGTCATAGGCGCGGGTCAGGAAGCACGCGAAGGTATCCAGGAAAGGCACCCTGCCACGCGCCGCCAGTCCCACGCCCACGCTCACAATATTCTGCTCGGCGATATAGCCCTGATAAAAATCGGCCGGAAAGGCGTCTTCAAGTATTTCCGAAAAAGTCGAGTTCTTCACGTCGCCCGAAATAGCCACGATATGCGGATTCACCGCGCCCAGCCGCTTGAGGGCATATCCGTAGGCCTCGCGCGTCGCGATAGGCTTGGAAGGATCGTAGTCGGGTGGCGCAGGGGCTGCAAAATTCGGAGGCTGAGGCAAAGACGTTCGTGCGTAGGATTTGCCCGGGTCAGGCGGTAACTCGATTGCCAGTCCGATTTCCTTGATCGCAGCAGCAAGCTGGTCCTTCGAAAATGGCTTGCCGTGCCAATGCTCCTTGCCGGCGACGAAGCTCACTCCGTTACCCTTAATCGTCCGCGCGAGGATTGCCTGCGGTTGGCCTCTTACCGCTTTAGCGTGATCGAGGGCGGCGAGCACCGCAGCCACATCGTGACCATCGATGACTTCTGTCGCCCACCCTTCCGAGTCGAATTTCTTGCGGTAGACTTCCATGTCGTGCTGATACATTGTCGGTTCGCTTTGGCCCAATGCATTGACGTCAGCCAGAACCGTGATGTTGTCGAGTTTGTAATGTGCGGCGAACGCCGCCGCCTCCCACACTTGGCCCTCAGCCATTTCGCCGTCGCCCATCAACACGTATACGCGTGTCGCGCTCTTATCCATGCGCGCGCCGATCGCGAGCCCCGAACCCACAGATAGTCCCTGGCCGAGCGAACCTGTTGCGGCGTCGACGCCGGGAATGTACGGTGTTGGATGGCCTTCCAGTTCGCTTGAAAACTCGCGTAACGTCATCAGACGCGACTCCGGGAAAACGCCTGCCTCAGCCAAAGCTGCGTAAAGCACCGGCGCGGCGTGGCCTTTGGAAAGAACGAAACGATCGCCATCCGGCGAGTTAGGATTTTTCGGGTCAAACTTCATCGCATAGAAAAACGTTCCGGCGACCAGCTCCGCCGCGGACATGCAGGATGTCGGGTGTCCGGAACCAGCCGCGGTTGTTGCCATCATCGAAAGAACGCTCAACCGTTTTGCTTTTTGCTTGATGGCCTCGATAATTGCCGCGGATGGCGCGGTAGCAGTACTGGCAGTCATAAGACCTCTCCTTCAGCTTTCGGCTCCGGATTTTACAGCCGCGGTTTTAACGCTTCTCGTAGGGGTGGAAGATGTAGTCCTTTGCTTTCACGGCCGTGTGGCACGCGTTTCCACAGTCTACGGGGCTTTTGGGATCGGCTGTGAATTTATCCGACGTGGGGTCGTAGTTGAACACCGCGTATCCCCAACCACCTGTTTTCGGAAATCTCTTGCTGTCCTTTTCCATGACGAAAGCCTGGGTGAAGAAGTCTGGGACATCCACGGCGAATTGGGCCTCGGTGCTCTTCTTCTGCTTCCACTGCAGCTTCACGATCTTGGAACCCTCCGGGAAAGGCTGGCCGTTGACGGGGATGCCGGTCTTATACGCCGTGATCATGGTCGGATTAGCGACGATTACCTTGAGTATGTCGTCTTGGTGGGCGGAAGAAGCGACAGCCCAGTCTTCGTATCCCCGGAAGTCGGAGAACGCGATTCCGCCCGGCGATGTCAACGAATACTTGGCGTTGTCCTGGCCTTGCGCGTTAACGACTGTAGCAAGGAGGATGGCGACCATCGCCCCGGCCGTCAAACCGATGGCAAAGACGGCGATACGTTTCATAGCGGTGCGTGCTCCGATCTTCTGTTCTGGTTGTTCTTTCGCCACCAATTTCGTCACAAGTTCAAACATGGTGTGTTCTCCTTTTACAAAAAGTTTTCTAAGCCCGATCAACGTGCACCTCAACGGCTGTGATTAGGCCAGAGATGAGGGAGTAAGACAATTGGACCATGGTATCGACGATACCTTCGTATCGGATGTACGGGAGGAAGGTTCCTTTAATTTGATCGATTTTCTGGACTGCCAGATGGAGAAAAGCCGTATGCCTCGGGCGTGAAACAACGCAGTCGGTACCAAAGTATGGGCGATACCATCGTCCAATTGCGCGACCAAAGCTGTTCTGGCCTAATCGCCGCAGTTACTTCGACGAGGAGATGGAAATGAAACGCTCGCAAATGTACCGAACCGCTTTAATCGCTACCATGATGCTGACCCTGTCGTTCGGACTCGACATAAGAGGATTTGCTCAGACGAACACCCCGCAAGGGATCAAAAATATTGTCCTGGTTCACGGCGCCTGGGCGGATGGATCGTGCTGGTCCGGAGTGATTGCGCTCCTCCAAGCGAAGGGTTTTCATGTGGTCGCTGTGCAAAATCCTTTGACCTCGCTGGCTGACGATGTAGCGGCGACGAAGCGCATCATCGCGTTACAGGACGGACCGGTGATCCTGGTCGGCCACTCCTACGCCGGCGTTGTGATTACCGAAGCGGGTAATGACCCAAAGGTTGTCGGATTGGTCTACGTGGCGGCGTTCGCGCCCGGTGACGGGGAGTCCATCAATACCATCAGCAAGCCGTATACGCCGGCCCCCCTAGGCGGCGAGCTCCGGCCCGACGCTCAGGGTTTTCTAACGGCGACTCCAAAAGGAATTGCCGAAGACATGGCGCAGGATCTACCGGCCAGTGAGCAGCGGGTACTCACCGCTACCCAGGGTCAAACCTCGGCATCTGTTTTCGGAGCCACAATCACGACCGCTGCCTGGAAGACCAAGCCTTCGTGGGCCTTAATTGCGGCCAATGACCGGGCGATTCCCCCGCAACTCGAGAAAGACGAAGCCGCGGCCATCAAGGCAACTTCAATCACGGTGCCGGCGAATCATCTGGCCATGCTGTCTCACCCGAAAGAAGTAGCGGAGTTGATCGAGCAAGCTGCGGCGAAAGCCAAATAGAACAGATAAATGAAGATGAGTTAAAAAGGCAAAAGGTAATTCGCAAATTTCTGGGACTAATAAATACGGAGGAAAATTTCATGGCAACTGTGAGCGCGCCTACGAACCTTGCACAAATGAATGCATCTACGAAATCCCAACAGATTCACCTGACGCGGCGGTCGCCCGCGTATTGGCGGGTCACGATAGACAACCCGCCCATCAACGTGATGGGTCCGGAGATGGTTAAGCAGTTTCAGGAAGTTATCAACGCTCTCGAAGCCGACGAGCAGGTCAGGGTCGTGGTCTTCGACAGCGCGGTCAACGACTACTTCCTGAATCACTCCGATTTTACGGCGAAGCTTGAGGACCTGACTTCGCTGCCGGAGGGTACCACGGGCCTGCCGCCGTGGCCGGACTTTCTCGTACGTTTGACGCGCTTGCCGGTTGCTTCCATCGCGCTCATCCGTGGACGAGCGACGGGCAACGGCAGCGAGATCACGCTGGCCTGCGACATGAGTTTTGCCAGCCGCGAAAAAACCATCATCTCGCAATGGGAGGTCGGCGTGGGGATGGTCGCCGGCGGCGGCCCTATGGCTCGGCTGCCCCGACTCATCGGGCGCAACCGCGCCCTCGAAGTCCTCTTGAGTTCGGAAGACATCAGCGGAGAGCAGGCCGAGGCCTACGGCTACATCAATCGCGCCCTGCCAGATGCTGATCTCGACGCGTTCGTAGAATCACTCGCGACCCGGATCTCCAAGTTTGATAAGTGGGCGATCGCTCAGACCAAGCGCCTCGTCAATACCAGCCTGCCGCCGGATGTCGAGCTCGGCGCTGGGTGGGATGCATGCATCGGTTCGCTTGGGCGGCCTGCCGCGCAGGAGGGGATCAAGGCGCTGATAGCGCGCGGCTTCCACAAGCCGGGCGACGTCGAAAACCGGCTCGGGTACTACCTGGGGCAGATCGCGCGCTAGACTGATGTCGTGATGGTGGGGCTGGTAAATACACCGCAATGCCACTGGCGGGACGGGTGGGTACTTGTGCCGTTTCATTGCACCGGTACCCACGGTAGTTGAGGTGCCAGCAACTGGCACAAACATTCGATAAAGAATGGAGAGTCACATGCCGATTTCAAATCAAACAATTGAGCGATGTATCGAGGAGTGCTTGCAGTGCTTACGCCGGTGCGGGGAATGCCGCGCTGAGTCCCTGGACTATGATCCGGTCACGATGAGGGACAGTATTCGGCTTTGTAACGAATGTGTTGAATTGTGCCGAACCTGCGTAGCCCTGCTTACGGGCAGCTCTGAGTTCGCTGACCGGGTGTGCGCAATCTGCTCCGAGGTATGCACAGCCTGCGCGGCAGAGTGCGGGAAATACGATGGTGAAACGATGAGGAAGTGTGCTCAAGCGTGCCGTCAATGCGCGGCTACATGCGCTGAGGTCGCACAAGCCGGGCCAATTCAACGGGCCGCTGCGTAAGACGAAACTCTGGCTACGGGTGCGGGTCGTTGGTGATTTTTTTTCGACCATCTTGGAGTGTCTTGCTTTGGCACATCCTCAAGCTTTGTTTTGGTTGATCACTACCGCGCCCGCTTTGCTGACGACTTCGTCCTGGGAATCTGCACCGCCCGAAACACCGATTGCACCGATGATGTCGCCCTCTTCGATCAGTGGAATGCCACCGCGAGACGCAATGACGTCATCGAACGCGAGCAGATAATTGAGGTGCATGAGGTTGACGCCGTCTTCAAAGACTTTTGTCGGTCGCCGGAAGGTGACGGCTGCTCGCGCCTTGTGTTGCGCAATCTGAATGGAGGCGAGCATCGCCCCGTCCATGCGTTGGAAGGCGACTAAGTTCCCGCCGGAATCCGCTACTGCGATATTCATTTTCCAATTTCGCTTCCTGGCCTCTGCCACGGCGGCTTGAATCACCGCCTGGGCTTGCTCCAGCGATATCGGACGACCATAAGGCACATCGAACGGTATCTCGTCTGGAATGACATCGAGAGGATTCGACGGGGTCGGTGCTGCGATGGCGATTTCTGCCAGGTTGCTTGACATAATTTTCCTCCGAAAGGCCGCAAAGTTATTTTCAAGAATCATTCCGTGATGCGGATTCCGAGTGAATCTGCAGCGCTACGTCATCAAAGCAGAAGGGTGGGCTTTGAACAATTGGACGATGGTATCGGTTGTATCTTTACTGTGGGCGGCCCTCGAAGAACCGCTACAGGAACAAAGGAGCAGCTAGTTTAGGGGCGATTCCCAGTTGGCTGGGCACCCTTCCTCGGGTCCAGGGCGGCCTAAATTGTCGATAGAGGATCCGGCTCCGTTGCTCACTGGCAGGGCAGAACCAATACCAAAGTACAATGGACGCGCTTAATTCAATGCCGCATCATTCTGTTATGAAGTCCATTAAGGACAGGAGTGGGAGTGAACCTCCGCTTCTATCCGTGGTTGATGATGATGAGTCGATGCGCGAGTCGCTGCCTGACCTGATTAAGGAGTTCGGCTTTGCGGCCCGGGCTTTTTCGTCGGCCGAAGACTTTCTCTCATCCGGTGCGGCCGATGAGACCAATTGTTTAATTCTCGACATTGCCATGCCAGGTATGAGTGGCCCAGAACTTCACCAGGAGTTAAAGCGTCGCGGGAAAAAGATCCCGACCATATTCATCACCGGTCAAAAAGATGAAGCGGTTCGTACCCGTGTGTTGGAGCAGGGCGCGGCAGGGTTTTTACTCAAGCCATTCAATGACACAGCTTTGCTTGCGGCCATCAAGAGCGCACTGAAAACCATCTGAAATTCCACCCGTGATTCTTTAGGGGGATACAATGAATGTGGCGCGAACGATGAGTTCCGAAGTAAGGGCATTACCAGTGCCGAGTGTCATCCCCATCGTGTTCATTGTTGACGATGATGTGTCCATGCGCGAGTCGCTGGAATTGCTGGTCAGTGATGAGAACTGGAAGCCGGAAACCTTCGCGTCCGCACAAGAATTCCTCGACCATCCGAAAAAACGCGTCCCGAGCTGTCTTGTCCTCGACCTTTCACTCCCGGGCCTGAATGGTCTTGAACTGCAGAAACAGCTTGCGGTTGAACACATCGACATACCAATCATCTTCATCACTGGGTACGGTGATGTGCCGCAGACAGTGCAGGCCATGAAAGCCGGCGCTCTCGAATTCTTAACCAAGCCCCTCAATACCGCCGCCTTGGTGAGCGCTATCCGAAACGCACTCCAACGGAGCAGTCTCGCCCTAGTGCAGAACGCGGAGATGCAAGAACTTCGTGACCGTTACGCCTCGCTCACTTCCCGGGAAAAGCAGGTCATGGCGTTAGTCGTATCGGGGCTATTGAATAAACAAGTCGGCGGCGAACTCGGTATCAGCGAAATCACGGTAAAGGCACACCGCGGGCAGGTCATGCAAAAAATGAAAGCAAACTCCCTCGCCGACCTGGTGAGGATGGCGGGCAAACTCCGGCCTGCGAAGCAGGCAATTCACCTGGCTTAGGGCAGCCAGTCTGACTGATTTCGCGGTAAATTCCTGATTAACTAAGCTCGCCGCACTTGCGTTGATCCGTTCCGGAAACCGCTCGCCAATCCACTTCAAAAACTCCCACTGATTTGCAGTTGGCTTTCGTGGAAACTATCCAGACCATTCGAAGATCGCGTCAGACTTTTTCTCAGAGAGTGCAACCAAAGACTCAACTAATGCAAAGGTATCGGTCGAGACCTTCGTCCAATGGCTTGTACTACACACTTCTGGCTTAATCGGATTATCGATACGAATTCGATAGGAAGCAGCTCATATGTCAGAGAAGAAAACAAGCATCGAGATCGAACAATCACGATACACAGTCATTCAATCACCGGAGCAGGAACCGCGGCACAGAGTCGGGCTCGGGAAAACCCGGCGTATAGCCTTTGCGGCCCTACAGAATGCCGTCGTAGCCGGCGGCCTGCTGTTCTATTCGAGAAGCATTCTCGGAGCTGTCGTTCGGGCCTGTGTGGGCGCTTAGTTAGGAGATGACCATGACCTGGATAAAGTGGATCCTCGCGTACCTATTTGATTGCGTCCATCCAAAAACCAGCTGGCCGCAACGTGGCCGTACGGGATTCGATTACGTTTGCTGCCTCGAGTGCGGAAGGGAATTTCCGTATTCGACTCGGCTGATGAGAATAATAAGTAAAGAGGAACAACTGAAAGATCGGAGCCAGCCCGGATGGGCGGAACTTGCGAATGTAAGATCGGTTCCTATGGCCCGGTCGAATGCAAGAGGTCAATCAGTACTTTGGCCCAACCGCTTTTTGCCCGCCACGTCCGGCGTCAATCACAACCGTCAACTGCGCCTGCCCCACTAACCCGCTCAAGGGATGATTGGAAGCCCGTTCGCGATTTCTGCTACGATTCGTCCGTACGACAAGGAGAATCGATTGATGTGCAAGTTGCGCACGCTGTCGTTTATCCCTAACCCTGCAAGGGCGGTGAAAGCTGCTTCCGCTATCCATCCGAATCAAAGTGGCGAGTCGTGCGATCCACCGCGCAGATCCGCATTGTTTTGCATCTCATCGCTTCCGCTATTTGGGCATAGCTGCAATTCTCCTGTCTGCACTCCTTCTTCCCGGTTGCCATAAGCCCGCACCGCCCGTGACCATTACATTTTTCGATTCTGATGGCCGGGGAATTCCCGGCGATCACCGCATGATCCCGGACGAATATTTGCAGGAATTCACGCGGGAAACCGGTATTCGCGTCAACGATCTTCCGACACCGGAAGACAACGGAATGAAACTCGTTCTCGCCATGGATCTGCTCCATAGCGGCGCCCAATCCCCGGACATTTATGGCGTTGACACGGTTTGGTCGGGGAAAATGGGTGAATATTTTATCGACCTGCAGCCGTACTTCGCCTCGGAGATTTCCTCGCAGGACCCCAACTCCATCGATAGCTATAGGGTTCAGGGGAAGGTTATCGCCATACCCAAGCACCCCAGTGTGCAGGTGTTGGTGTATCGTACCGACCTGCTCGCCAGGTACGGTTACAAAACTCCGCCCAGAACCTGGAATGAGTTAGAAAAAATGGCTGTCCGAATTCAGGCGGGTGAGCGCGCAAAGGGCAAAAAAGATTTTTGGGGCTTCGTTTGGTCCGGAGCGGTCGTAACCGATAGCGAGCAGCTTTCCTGCGAAGGGCTGGAATGGCAGGCGGCAGAAGGAGGCGGCCACATCATTGAGCCAGACGGGAAGATCAGCGTGAACAATCCAAACGTCATTCGCGCCTGGGAGCGCGCGGCTCATTGGGTGGGTTCGATCTCTCCTGCAAGCGTCGTCTCTTATACCGCTACGGATGCGGAAAATAAATTCTGGGTTTCCGGTGAGGCTGCGTTCCAGCTCAGCTGGGCAATCGTGTATGAGATTTTCGCCACAGACAAGCCATTCCGCGATCAGGCAGGAGTGACGAGCGTGCCCGCTGGAAAAAGCGCGCGCGTCGCAACCATCGGAGGCTACGGTCTGGGAATATCCCGTTTTTCTACTCACCCCGTCGAATCTGTAAAGTTCATCCAGTTCCTGCTTCGCAAGCAGGCAGAATTCCGGGCGACTCATCCTCAAGTCCCCGGCCGAAAAGTGGAGTACTTTGAAGTTCCACTCGTGGCAAAGGAAATCTATCCCTGGTGGTCCAAACCGGGGGAAACTGGAGGCAGCGCGGCCGTCCTGCGCCCGTCGACTGTCGCTGGATCAAACTACGAAGCGGTTTCCAAAGCTTATTCCCAAGCATTGCATTCAGTTCTGACTCGCGAGTCCACCGCACCGGCAGCAGCAGCAGCGCTGGAGAATCAACTTAGTAGAATTATGAGTAACGACAAATTTCAAGCGGCAACAAGCTCGCACTGAGATGAAGCGACCACGACTCGAGAATGGCTCGCCGGGTTTTACGCTTTGCGCTCATCTCCGGCATTTCGCGATTGCGGGTACCCTGCTGTTGGAATTTTTTCTTTCCGGTTGCCGTAAACCCGTACAGCCCGTAACCCTCACCTTTTTCGATTCCGACTTCCGCGGAGTTCCCGGCGACCATCGCATGATTCCGGACGAATACTTGCAAGAATTCACGCAAGAAACCGGCATTCGCATCAACGATCTTCCAACACCCGAGGACAACGCCTCAAAGCTCGATCTCGCCATGGATATGCTCCACCGCGGCGCTCCGTCCCCTGACCTTTACGGCGTTGACATGATTTGGACCGGCGCGGTGGGCGAATACTTCATCGACCTGCAACCTTACTTCGCCTCAGAGATTGCTTCGGAAGATCAAGACTTCCTCGAAAGCTACCGGATTCGGGGGAAGGTAGTAGCCATGCCTGAGCAACCACTTGGTATGCAAGTCTTAATTTATCGGACGGACTTGCTGGCCAAGTACGGCTACAAAGCACCACCCAGAACCTGGGATGAGCTGGAGAAGATGGCGACCCGTATTCAGGCGGGAGAGCGCGCAAAAGGTAAAAAAGATTTTTGGGGCTTCGTATGGGCCGGCGCAATCGCAACCGACAGCGAACAACTTGCGATGGAAGGCCTGGAGTGGCAAGCAGCAGAAGGAGGCGGCCACATCATCGAGCCAGACGGAAAGATCAGCGTGAACAACCCAAACGTCATTCGCTCCTGGGAACGTGCGGCCCACTGGGTTGGTTCGATCTCACCTGCAAGCGTGGTTTCTTATACCGCGACGGACGCGGAAAATAAATTCTGGGTTTCCGGGGAAGCTGCGTTTTTCCTCAGCCACGCCATCGTATATGAGATTTTCGCAGACGATAAGCCGTTCCGCGACCTGGCGGGAGTGACCAGCGTTCCTGCTGGAAGTAGCGCTAGAGTCGCGACCATCGGAGGCTACGCCCTGGGGATCTCGCGCTTTTCACCTCACCGAGCCGAAGCCGTCAAGTTTATCGAGTTCCTCCTCCGCAAACGCGCGCAATTCAGGAATTCGACTCGAGCGCCGGGCCGAAAGGTGGAGTACGTTGAAGTCCCTCCCGTGATGAGGGAAATCTATCCCTGGTGGTGCAAGCCAGGAGAAGCGGAAGGAGGTGGGATCGTTGCGCGCCCATCCACGGTGGCTGGAGCAAATTATGAGGCGGTCTCAAAAGCCTACACTCGCGCACTGCATTCCGTGCTGACCCGAAAGTCCACAGCTCCAGCAGCGGCCGCAGCTCTCGAGAAAGACCTCGCTGCGATCATCGGTAACGGCAAGACTCAACCCGGAACAGGCTTGCGCTGAGATGAATCGAATCAACCCTGGCCCATGCAGGTTTGCGTGTTATCTTTTTCGCCATTTGGCCATGGCGGGAACTCTGCTGCCGGCGTTCTTTCTGTCCGCTTGTCATAAGCCTGCACAGCCGGTGACCATTACATTTCTCGATGCCGAAGGTCAGGGAGTTCCCGGCGACCATCGGATGATCACCGACGCCTTGGAGCAATTTACGCAACAAACAGGCATTCGCGTTAAAGATCTTTCCACGCCTGAGGACAACGGATCGAAACTCGATCTGGCCATGAATTTACTTCGCAGCCGTGCCTCGTCCCCTGACGTCTACAGCGTTGACACGATCTGGGCTGGAACCATGGGGGAATATCTCATCGACTTGCAACCTTACTTTGCCTCGGAAATTCCCTCGCAGGACCGCGATCTCACCGAAGCCTACATGGTGCAGGGAAAGCTTGTTGCTATGCCTTATAACCCGAATGTTGAGGTTTTGCTTTATCGAACGGACTTGCTAGCCAAATATGGCTACAAAACGCCGCCCAGAACCTGGGATGAACTGGAGCAAATGGCCCTCCGGATTCAGGCGGGAGAGCGCGCACAAGGGAAGAAAGATTTTTGGGGGTTTATCTGGTCGGGCGCGATCACGTCGGAGAGCGAACAGCTCATCGGCGAAGGACTCGAATGGCAAGCTGCGGAGGGAGGCGGCCATATCATCGAACCGGACGGAAAAGTCAGTGTGAACAACCCGAATGTGATTCGCGCGTGGGAACGAGCGGCCCATTGGGTGGGTTGGATTTCGCCTCCGAGCGTAGTTTCTTACACTACTACGGACGCAGAAAATAAATTTTGGGTCTCCGGCAGGGCTGCGTTTCAGATCGGGTGGTCCTTAACCTATGAGATTGGCGCACTTAATAAGCCGTTCCGCGACCAAGCTGGAGTGACCAGCATTCCTGCTGGAAAGATCGCGCGCGTTGCAAACCTCGGAGCATACTCTTTGGGAATTTCCCGCACTTCCGCTCATCGCGCCGAAGCCGTCGAGCTCATCCGGTTTCTCATTGGCAAACAGGCGGAATCTAGAGCCGCCGCCCATGTTGAGAAGTCAGGCCGCAAGGTTGAGTACTTTGAAGTCCCATTGGTTATGGCGAAAATCTACCCTTGGTGGTGCAAGCCCGGAGAATCAGCCGGAAGCAGTGTGGTTTTGCGCCCATCGACGGTTGCTGGATCGAACTATGAAACGGTTTCAAAAGCCTATACCCACGCACTGCATTCCGTGCTGACCAGGAAGTCCACAGCTCCAGCAGCAGCGGCAGCTCTCGAAAAAGATCTCACTGGGGTCATGAGTAACGGCAAGCTCCAGCAACGATAGGCACGCATTGAGATAAACGACCCGACTCATGAATTGGTCGCCCATTTTTCTGCTACCATTCTCTCGTGCTAACGAGGGACAACATTTGATGTGCCAGCAGTACCCTCTTTCGTTTATTCCTAACCTTGCAGGGGCGGTGCAAACTGCTTTCGCTTTCCATCAAGTCGATGATTCGCGCGATCCGCTACACCGCCCGGTGCCGGCGCGTATTTCATCGCTTCCGGCATTTCGGCATCGGCGGAATTCTGCTGTCGGCATTCCTTTTACCCGCTTGCCGTAAACCCGCGCAACCCGTGACCATCTCATTTCTCGATGCGGAAGGCCAGGGAGTTCCTGGCGATCATCGGGTGCTCTCGAACGTGCTGGCGGACTTTACGCGGGAAACGGGCATTCGCGTCAACGATCTTTCCACCCCAGAAGACAATGGATCGAAACTCGATCTGGCCATGAATTTGCTTCGCAGTGGCGCCTCGTCCCCCGACGTCTATAGCGTTGATACGATCTGGGCGGGAACCATGGGTGAATATCTCATCGACCTACAACCTTACTTTGCTTCAGAGATTCCCTTGCAGGATCCCGACCTCATCGAAAGCTACAAAGTGAAAGGGAAGCTCGTGGCCATGCCTTACAACCCGAATGTAGAGGTTTTGGTTTATCGGACGGACCTTCTCGCCAAGTACGGCTACAAAACACCGCCCAGAACCTGGGATGAGCTGGAGAAGATGGCCCTTCGCATACAAACGGGAGAGCGCGCGGAAGGAAAGAAAGATTTTTGGGGGTTTGTCTGGTCCGGCGCGATCTCGTCGGAAAGCGAAGCGCTGATCGGTGAAGGTCTCGAATGGCAGGCAGCGGAAGGCGGCGGCCATATCATCGAGCCAGACGGAACCATTAGCGTGAACAATCCAAATGTGATCCGCGCTTGGGAACGCGCGGCCCATTGGATCAATTGGATTTCGCCTCCAAGCGTGGTTTCTTACACCACGACGGACGGCGAAAATAAATTCTGGGGTTCCGGTATGGCTGCATTCGAGCTCGAATGGGCTTTAACCTATGAGGTTGGCATGTCAGACAAGCCATTCCGCGACAAAATTGGCGTAACCAGTATTCCTGCTGGAAGCAAAGCGCGAGTCGCGGACGTGGGAGCTTACTCTTTGGGAATCTCCCGCACGTCTGCTCACCGCGCTGAAGCCGTCCAACTTGTCCGGTTCCTCATTGATAAACAGGCGCAATCCAGGGCCACGCCTCATATTGATAAGACAGGCCGGACGTACTTTGAAGTCCCATTAGTTATGACGAAAATCTACCCTTGGTGGTGCAAACCCGGAGATTCGGCGGGTAGCGGGATTGTTTTGCGCCCATCAGTGGTTGCCGGATCGAACTACGAAGCTGTCTCCAAAGCCTATTCCCACGCATTTCATTCCGTGCTGACCGGGGAGTCGACGGCTCCTGCAGCGGTCGCGTCGATCGAGAAGCAACTCGTCCAGATTATGGGAAGCGAAAACGCTCAAGCGGGAATGGGTTCGCGCTGAGATGAATCGACTGCGACTCAATATCGGTCCGCGCCTGATTCTATGCTTCGCGCTCATCATCGTTTCGATGTTAGCCGGGGATGTAATCGTCCTGTGGCAATTCCACATCGTTCAGGCACAAGCGGAGCGGCTCAATCAATATGACGAAGAGTTGGTAACTGTCTTACGGGTTCACTCCGACGTATTGAATTTTCGCGACGCGCTTGAGCCGCCGACCAACACAAAGAACTCCGAACGTCTGAAGACAGAGACTCAATCGATGAATGAGGTCTTTGCGCAGGATATGCAACGTGCGGAAAGCGCCCTGTTGGCCGTGCATTCCGATACCACCTCTGACCCGACGATCCTCCCCACGCTCGCAGTCATCCAGTCGACGCTCCGATCGGAGTCTGCGTCCATGATCGAGTTAGCGGAAGCGGATGATTGGAACGCTTTGCAATTGCGGCTCGCCAACCAGTTACGCCCACTTGAGGGTTCGAGCTCGGACCTGGTGGAAAGAGTCGACCGCGAGGTAAGGGCGGAGCACGCCCATGCCTCAGCCAATATCCGCCAGGTACAGCACTGGATTTTTATTGCCGTCCCGGCCACGGTCGTTATTACCCTGTTGATTGCCCTGACCTTGGGACTTGCCATCACGCGCAGCATCACGCGGCCGTTGCAACAATTGGTCGAGGGTTCAAAAAATCTGGCGCGAGGAGATTTTGAACATCGGGTTTTGATCGAGGGCGAAGATGAACTTGCCCAACTGGGACGCGTATCGAATGATACCGCGCGGCAATTGCAGGATCTTTATGAGAGCTTACAAAGTAGCGAGGACCGGCTCCGCCGTGTAATCAACACCATTCCCGCGCATGTATGGAGCACCCTGCCGGATGGTTCCGTAGACTTCATCAATCAGCGGTTGCTTGAATCCACCGGGATGTCGATCGAAGCATTGCTTGGATCCGGTTGGCAGTCGATCGTTCACCCCGATGATCGTGCCAGGTATATCTCCGAGTGGAAATCGGCATTAGCCGCTGGAGAACCCGTTGAGATTGAAGCACGCGTCTTGACCGCGCAGCGCGACTACCGGTGGTTGCTTGTCCGCAACGTACCCGTGCGGGATGCTCTCGGAGTGATCGTCAAGTGGTACGGTACCGGCATCGATATCGAAGACCGCAAACGCGCCGAAGAGGCATTACGTAAAGCACAGGGAGATCTCGCACACGCGAATCGCGTAACCACGATGGGTGAACTCTGTGCTTCCCTGGCGCACGAGATCAATCAACCCATCAGCGGCGCGATCACGAACGCTTCCACCTGCGTGCGCCGACTCGATCGCGAACAACCCGATCTCGAAGGCGCTCGAGCCGCAGCTTCTTTAATCATTCGCGATGCGAACCGCGCAGCGGAAATCATCAACCGAGTCAGGCTGTTTTTCAGAAAAAGCGTTGTGACCAAAGAGCGCGTCGACATCAATGAGATGATTCAGGAGATGGAGATTCTTTTACACAATGAGGCGGCCCAGCACTCGGTCTCTGTACAGACAAAGCTCGCAGCCAATCAACCCCTGATTGTGGCCGACCGCATCCAGTTGCAGCAGGTATTAATGAACCTGATGATCAACGGCATCGACGCTATGAAGGCCGTCGAGGGACCGCGTCAACTCACGCTTGGCACCCAGAACGACAGCCACGAACAGCTTCAGGTATCGGTCGAAGACACTGGCATCGGACTTCCCCCGAACCAGGCCGGCCAGATATTTAACGCGTTTTTTACCACCAAAGAACATGGGACCGGCATGGGGCTTCGTATCAGCCGAACCATTATCGAGGCCCACGGTGGCCGGCTCTGGGCTACGGATAACCATCCGCGCGGAGCAAGTTTTCATTTCACGCTGGGTATCTCCTCGGACGCCACGACCTTGGACGCCAGGAGTAACTACTGACCTGCTCGGGAAATTTGGTTTTTGCGTATTGAAAGTAGCAATGACTGCAAAACCATGGCACTCCAGACTACGAACCCACCCTCCGCGGGCTGACTGCCGGGATGCGAGTGCAGCGGAAGCAACTCCATAGCATTGATGATCCCGCGCTTCTGGTATCGAAGAACCAGCCTCATCCGCCGCTACTCGGTAGCAAAAAGTTCAAGCCACCAACAAGATTTTCCCGGTACTACCCTTTTCTGCCTCTGCTTGAGCCTCGGCCGCTTCACTAAGCGGCAGCTTCTGGCTGATCGGGATTACCAGCTTGCCATCTCGCACCGCTTCGGCCATGAACTCGAGCGTCTTCCTGTCGAATTTTGAGAATACATGCATCATCTTTACAGATGGGTACTTCGCGGCGTTTTGCGGTACTACGAGAACTGTAGCAAACACTCCTCCCGGCTTGACCCTGGCGAGCAGCTTCTCGGCGGTTCTTCCGCCGACGGTATCCGCCACCGCATCGAGCGGCGGGAGACTCGCAATCGCGGCATCGTCATCGGTTGCAACCACCTGATCCGCGCCCACAGTCTTCGCCTCATCCATCTGCCTCTTCAAAACCCCGGCGATCACAGTCGCCCCGCGTTCCTTGGCAGTGAACACCGCCGAACGGCCGACACTTCCTGCAGCCCCTACGACAAGAACCGTCTGGCCCGCTTTGATTCCCGTAGCCGACATGAGCTGGTTGCCAGTCACCGTCACCAGCGGTAGCGCCGCTGCCTGGATCAAATCGAGCCCCTTGGGAACCTTCGCCAAGATCGCTTCATTTACGACACAAAGCTCGGCATAAGTATTGTCCGCCATAGCGAACACCTGGTCGCCGACGGAAAAGCCTTCCACCCCCGACCCAAGCTTCGCTACAGTCCCTGCGATATCAACTCCTATCAGCCCCGGGAATTTAATCGGATAATAATCTTTCGTTAATCCTTCACGCCGCTTGTAGTCGAGCGGATTCACACTGGCTGCAGCGACCCGCACCAGCAACTCACCCGGCCCCGGTACCGGATCAGGATAGTCCTCAAACTTCAGTACTTCCGGACCGCCATATTGGTGGACAACGATCGCTTTCATATTTCGTCTCCTTGTTCGGGCGCAACAATTACTAACAAAACTGGGATGCAACACCGCACCTTTCGCGGCCCTCCTCTACTTTTTATTCTTTTGAGGATGAACGCCCAGGTCGTGCCATGACGTTTCCGCGAGGTTGACGTCGTAGTGATTTGCGGCTTTCTCGATGTTTGCGAACGCCAAAGCACGGTCGGCGTCGGAGACATCGATGACTTGATCGAACCGCGCGACTGCATTACGAACATGTTGTGCGTCGGTCAGAGGTTCTTTTCGCTGCTTCGGAAACGCGTAGACGCTATCGGGCAAGTCGCTTTGCGTCGTTAGCTGTCCGTGCTTCTCGTGTGGTTTCCAGGTTGCTTCCGGCATGTCGCTACCATCCTCTCATTTGGGCAAATCCTGACAGGCTAGCGGCGGCCGAGCCAGTTTTCTTAAGTATCGCTCTCCCGACCGAATCGGTTGCGATAGGGCGATTACACCCGAGGTGTTCCGGCAAATCAATTGGACGATGGTATTGGGGATACCTTAGCGTTGGGAACCCGTGGAAGCACCCACTACTCCACGTCCCGATCCACACTTCGTGGCAAGCGATACGTTCGTCCAATAGATTTATCATCGTGATTCTGGCCTAATGGTCCCTTGGCTGATCACAAGCAATCAGTCGGAACATGCAAAGCGTGGACGGCAGTTTAGCCAACGAAATAAGGAGGAAGTGTGGCGACTCTGAGTGTACCTCCGGGTGATAAGCCGATCGACCGTGCCAGTGCTGAAAGAGCAGATATGAAGTTTGAGGCGGTCGTAATTCCGGTCGCGAATGTTGGCCGCTCGAAGGAGTTTTACACCAAACTCGGCTGGCGGCTCGACGCCGACTTCCCCTTTGATAACGGTTTCCGCATTGTCCAGTTCACGCCTCCGGGCTCAGGGTGCTCGATTCAGTTTGGCGCGAAGATCACATCCGCTGCGCCAGGCTCAGCGCAGGGCCTTTACTTGATCGTCTCCGATGTTGAGGCCGCACGAAAAGATCTTGTGGCACTCGGTATTAAGGTGAGTGAAGTGTTCCACGCCGGAACACCAGGCGCTCAGTTCCAGATCGACGGCAGTGGCCGCGTCGGGGGCCCAGCGCCCGATCATGCCAGCTACAGTTCGTTCGCCACGTTTCGCGATCCCGACGGCAATGGATGGCTGCTTCAAGAAGTCACAACCCGGCTGCCCGGTCGAGGGCTTAGTAATCTGGATGTCGCGACGCTGGCGAAACTTTTACGAGAAACAGAGCAGCATCATGGCGAGTACGAGCCAACCGCTCCCAAGCATCAATGGTCGGACTGGTACGCCGCCTACATTGTCGCGCGGCAGAACGGCAAGACCCCGGAAGAGGCAGCCAAAGACGGCAAGTTTCAGATTGAGGGGACACGTTGACCACTGCGGCTAAGCACTTCGACGCGATCATTATCGGAACGGGCCAGGCGGGCCCATCCCTGGCGGCGCGGTTTGCGGCAGCCGGCAAAACCGTCGCTATTATCGAACGCGATAAATTTGGTGGCACCTGCGTGAATACGGGGTGCACCCCGACGAAGACGCTGGTGGCGAGCGCCTATGCGATTCATGTTGCCCGCCGAGGCGCGGAGTATGGTTTCTCCATCGGTGATATGCGCGTCGATATCAAGCGAGTCAAAGCCCGCAAAGATGCGGTCGCCGGAAGGTCAAGCAAGGGTGTGGAGGAGTGGCTCCGAGGAACGATAAATTGTACGGTCATTCAAGGCCAAGCCCGATTTCAGTCGTCGAACACTGTCGTGGTCAACGATGAAGTTCTGCAAGCTGACAGGATTTATATCAATGTTGGCGGGCGGGCCCGTACCCCCGACATGCCGGGGATTCACGATGTTCCATTTCTCAACAACTCATCGATTATGGATATCGATTTTTTGCCCGAGCATCTCGTCGTCGTCGGCGGAAGTTATGTTGGGCTGGAGTTTGCCCAGATCTACCGCCGCTTCGGAAGCGACGTTACAGTTGTGGAAATGGGACCGCGCCTGATTGGACGGGAGGATGAAGACGTTTCTCAAGCTGTGCGCGAAATCCTGGAGGCTGAGGGCATACACATCCGGCTGAATGCGAAATGTATCTCGCTAGCGAAAGGCGATAGCGGTGTTGCCGTTCGCATGGAATGCAACGAAGAGCCGAAAGAAGTGGCCGGCACGCACGTGCTGCTGGCGGTTGGGCGTGTCCCCAACACAAGCGACCTGGGTCTCGAACAGGCCGGTGTCACGACCGACCAACGCGGCTACATTATGGTCGACGATCAGCTGCAAACCAACGTGCCCGGCATATGGGCGCTGGGGGACTGCAACGGCCGCGGCGCCTTTACGCACACTGCCTATAACGACTATGAGATCGTTGCGGACAATCTCTTCAACGCTGACCATCGCCGGGTTTCCGACCGGATCCAAGCTTACGCGCTGTATATCGATCCGCCGCTGGGGCGATGCGGCATGAACGACGCTGAGGTAAGAGAGTCGGGACGGCGGGCGCTGGCTGTGAAATATCCTATGAGTAAAGTGAGCCGGGCCTACGAAAAAGGTGAGACAGAAGGTTTCATCAAAATCAGCGTCGATGCCGAAACGAAACAGATTCTGGGCGCTGCGATTCTGGGAGTCGGCGGCGATGAAGTGATTCACGTTTTGCTGGACGTGATGTATGCCAAGGCGCCGTACACGGTCATCCAGCGTGCTATGCACATTCACCCGACGGTCTCGGAATTTCTGCCGACCATCCTGGGCAAACTGGAACCGGTTGCCTAGAGTGTCGGCGGTTTCGCCAGTCGACTCAATGTTAATCGGTGCCCCAGCGACCGTTGCCTGGCACTTCAAGAGCTAATACCAACGTATCGCCAATACCATCGTCCAATTGCCTGGTTTTGACGTCTCTGTTTTTATGCATTGAGCACAAGGAGTCATAAACGTGGCAACGTACGTTCAGATAGTTGACATTGAGCGCCTCGCAACGGCGGATGTGCGCCATGCACTGACTTGCGAAGTTCAGCGCGGGCTGATTGCACGACCACGCTCGCTCTCACCCTGGATGTTCTACGATGCTGAGGGCTCGCGTCTTTTTGAACGCATCACGACTCTTCCCGAGTATTACCCGACCCGCACAGAGCGATCCATTTTGACAAGACACGCAGATGCGATCATTGCGGCGGCTCAGGGCGCTGTGGCCCACAACGATGGATCGTTGCCGTTGCGCCTCGTTGAGTTGGGTGCCGGCACAGCCTCGAAGACCTGCATTTTGCTCGAAGCTGCTTTGCGTCTTTCAGATGACGTCACTTACGTGCCAGTTGATGTCTGTCCCGACGCTCTCGAGTTGGCCTGCCAAAACGTTGCATGTGCCTTGCCAGAGGTGCGCATACAGCCTGTTGTGCGGAACTATGTGACTCACCCGTTAGAACTCGAACCCTTCGACGGCACTACACTCGTGCTTTACATCGGTACAAGCATCGGCAATTTTTCGCCTGAAGAAGCCCGGTTCATCCTGCGAGATTTATGTATACAGCTGCAAAGCGGAGATGCGCTATTGCTCGGTACAGACATGGTGAAAGAGGAAACTACTCTCCTGGCAGCCTATGACGACAGTGATGGAATCACCGCGGCATTCAATCTGAACATTTTGCATCGCCTAAATAGGGAACTTGGAGCCAACTTTGACACCGCCTGCTTCCGTCATCGCGCGCTTTGGAATTCCATCGAGTCGCGGATCGAGATGCACCTCGAGAGCACGCAAGAGCAGGATGTAAGTATCGAGCACGTGGACCTTGATCTTCACTTCATATCGCGCGAAACCATTCACACCGAGAATAGTTATAAGTTCACAGACCAGAGCATTCGAACGCTTCTCAGCGACGCGGGTTTTGAGACTAGAGGGGCATGGAAAGACAGTCGCGATTGGTACACTCTCACGCTCGCGTGCCTCCGGTAGTGGTTGCGACGACGCAGTGGAATCCGGCGGTTCGATGCCACAGTAAGACGAAAGGTTATTTATGCCGGGCAAGAAAACAGCAATCATAACCGGGGCATCAGGAGGTATTGGCGCAGGTTTAGTCGAAGGGTTTCTGGAAGTGGGATACAACGTTGTCGCAACCTCGCGTGATGCCCATCGAAAATTGACGACCTCAGGCGGCCTGGTTCTCGTCGATGGCGATATCGGCAAGCCGCAAACGGCTGCCCAGGTGGTCGAGGCAGCAATCAACAACTTTGGAACGATCGATGTTTTAGTGAATAATGCCGGCATCTTCCTGACCAAGCCTTTTACCGACTTCACTGCCGAGGACTTCGACGGTCTTGTCTCCACCAATTTGTTCGGATTCTTCTATATCACTCAGCGTACCGTGAAAGAGATGCTGAAACAAAAATCGGGGTGCGTTGTGAGCATCACTGCGGCGCTTGCCGATCGGCCAATCGCCGGCGTAAATGGTTCCGTTTCGATGATTACGAAAGGTGGCTTGAATTCGGCGACCCAGAATCTCGCGATCGAGTATGCGAAGGATGGCATTCGCTTTAATGCCGTAGCCCCTGGCGTTGTGGACACACCAATGCACCCGGATGATCCCAACGACTCGACATTACAGCCGGCTATGAAAAAGGCGACGGTAAAGGACATTGTCGAGGCCGTTCTTTACCTCGTACACGCGGGTCATGTGAGCGGGGAAATTCTCCACGTGGATGGCGCCGCTCCGGCTCGTCGTTGGTAGCTATAAGCATTATCAAATTTGAGACTCGAAAATGAACGATCAACAAAGAAATGAGCAGTATATTAGAGCGCGAGATCAACAGATTCGTGCAGCACTGGATCAGCATTGGGCGGCGTCCAATGCCAACGATTTTGAAACAGAGCACCTCATTTATCACGAGGACGCGGTGGTGGAATACCCGCAGTCAGGCGAGCGAACCCGCGGTCGAAGCAACATACAAGGCCAGCGCGCCAGTCAGCCGAACAAAAAACGGTTTACTATCCGGCGAATCATTGGCGGCGGCGATCTTTGGATCACCGAATACATCCTGGCCTATGACGGCAAGCCGTCCTACACCGTAAGCATCATGGAATTCAAAGGCGACAAGGTTGCGCGGGAGACACAGTATTTTGCAGATCCATTCGTGGCTCCCGCATCGCGCGCTCAATGGGTCGAACGAATGGACACATAATCTCGCGGCCGCGAAGATTCGTTAACGACGCCGCCGTTTGTGGTTTTGCAGCATGCGATGGAGGACAACAGATGGATTGGAAACGGTTGGTCCAGTTTGCGCTGCTGGGTAGCAGTGATTTTGAACAATATGCCATCCTCCTGGTACGCGTTTCGATCGGACTTTTCTTCGGCATCTCCGGGGGGAACAAATTGTTTGTCGCCGGCGGCACGAAAGCTGTTTACGACACGCTGGTTAAGGCTAAAGTTCCATTTCCCCGCCAGACGGCTTATTTCGTAGCGGGTGTCGAGTTCGCTTGCGGATCGTTAGTGGCCGTGGGATTTCTTTCGAGCCCGGCCTGCGTGGCTTTATTGATCGATATGATTGTCGCCACCCTGACCAGTGCGATTGCCACATTGCCGAAAGGGCTCTCTCCTCTCAACCGGCTCGACGATTTCTTCTACCTTCCGGAAGTTTTGTACGTGCTTTTCTTTATGTGGCTAATCTGCTCTGGTCCCGGAAGGTTCAGCATTGATTACTGGCTTGCCGGCAAGCTGCTGAGCTGATCGGATGCTCCGATTGCTTGCACTCAATGTCGGACTTCCGCGCGAGGTGACATGGAACGGTAAGGCCGTCCGCACCGCGATTTGGAAATCTCCAGTGGCGGAGCGGCGAATGGTGCGCAAGCTCAACATTGTTGGCGATGTGCAAGGCGATCTCGCAGGCCATGTCGGGGAGCAGCGGGAATCACTTTGGATCTTTAGAAAAAACGATTTGTAAGAGAAACGATTCAAGAGAAGACCGCTGAGAGAAATGTGAGGAGTCAATCATGCGTTCTGATATCGTGCCCGGAGGAATTTTCCCCGACTACCAACTGCCCGATCACACGGGCGAACTGTGCAAACTCAGCGATCTGCAAGGCGAAGATCCGTTAATTCTTACGCTCTCGCGCGGCCACTACTGCCCCAAGGAGCACCAGCAGCATTTGGAACTCGCCACGTTTTATCCGAAGATCGCTGTGGCCTACACGCAGGTCGCTACGATCACTACCGACGATCACCATACTCTTCAGGAATTCCGTGCGTCCGTCGGAGCGCAGTGGACATTTCTTTCGGATCCAGGCCGAACAATTCAGAAGGATCTCGACATTCAGGAGTACACCGATCCCGACAACAATCCGATGATCCCGCACACGCTCGTGCTCAAGCCCGGCCGTGTGATTTACAGCATCTACAACGGCTATTGGTTCTGGGGGCGTCCATCGGTCGTGGATCTTTGGCATGACCTGCGCGTCGTGACGAGCGAAATCCGTCCGGACTGGGATTTGAGTACTCCTGGGCTCCGCGAGGCGTGGAATGCGGGCGATCTTTCGCGTTTCCACGGGTGGAACAAGCAGGCCAGTATGGGAGACGCCGCAATTGCAAGGAAATAGCACAGCGACCCAATTTCTTTCCTCGACCGTTCCGTAAAATTCGCCGAGGCAATCGCGAGGCGATCATCTCGACGTCCTCCCATTAAGACCGGCGTGGCAAAGCAAAGTTCGGTGCTGCGCTAATTCATACGATGGTATCGATCCATACCATCGTCCAATAGATTCCTCTCATTGGTTCTGGCTTAATTGCATCTGCATTCACAAATCCAGAAAATCGAGAGGCAATAAAATGTCAGCCGCCACAAGCTATGAATTGAACGCTGCAGCAATCGTCGGACCATCATTCATCACCAGCGAAGAAGCAGCCCTCCTGGCGTCTGCTAGAGCTGGCGACTCGACAGCATTCGAATGTCTTGTGATGCCGCACTGGAACTCCCTGCTTCGTGCTACCCAGCGCATTCTTCGCAATCGGGAAGATGCGGAAGACGCTGTTCAAACCGCATTTCTCGATGCTTTCCGCAATCTGAATGGTTTTCGTGGGCGTTCGCGATTTTCCTCGTGGCTCACTCGCATCGCCATGAACGCGGCTTTGATGCGCTTGCGCGTGAGCCGGCGAAAAAGGGAAACATCGCTTGATGAGCTAACTGAAACAGGTGAGGCCTGGGCGACATTTGATTTAGTAGAAACGAGGCTGAACCCGGAGCAGGAGTACTTGTCGAAGGAGGGCCAAGGCCTGCTTGAAAAGGGACTCAAGAAATTGAGACCACTCCATGTTGAAGTCCTGCATCTGCGTGGCATGCAAGAGTTGTCGGCCACAGAAACAGCAAAAATGTTGGAGGTACCGGTGGGAACAGTAAAGGCGAGACTGCATCGAGCACGCACCAAATTAGCGCGACATATGCAGTTGATCGTTAAATGCAAGCGACCTCGCGCAAGTGTCAGGAACTAACACGGGACGCTTGCATCGCGAGACGCATGTGATGCATAACATCGATGCTTGTGGGCCTCTTTACGCAATTTCAATGCTCGCCCTGTCATTGGCTGACATACCGAACCTGGGGCCATTCTTCGCTTCAAGCTTCTGAGCCACTCTTGCCCTAAATTCTTCGTCAATTTGAATCGTCAAATAGAGAGAGCAAGAGGAGCACAGCCATGCGTATTCAAGCTGCCCAGACTTGCCTGAGCATCTCGGCTTGTGTCCGGCTAGCGCTTCCCTGGGGTCAATCACATACAGCCTTCCCTCGTGAAGGTAGCGGAATGTAGTCGAACAGGTTGGATTCGCACACTTTGAGAGCATTGGATCTCCGTATTCTTGTTTCGTGACTAGGTACCGGCGTTTTAGGGACGCTCACAACGTCATCTACTCAATCCCCGGAGGCGCTCCGCACAATTACGCCACAACCATAAGAATCAAGCTATTGGACGAAGGTGTTGACCGATACTTTCGGATTAACTAGCTGCCGGCGGGGAGTATTCCTGGCTCGCAGCAAACCGTTGGCCTATGCGATGGCGTTGGTCAATACCATCGTCCAATAGACTCACCTCCGCACTTCTGGCCTAATCGCAACTGTCCGCAACGGCAGGCAAAGCCAGCGCAATACTGTTATCCCGAGCCGGGACCCGGCATCCGATTTTTTGAATCCGGGCGTTTGATCCCGAATGCAAAATAGCTAGGAGATGCAACCATGGGTGAATTTTCTGATCTTCGGATGACGAGAATGCCGCTAAACAACGGAGCCGGCTACATGCCTGCACTCGGTTTTGGAACCCTCATTCCCGACGCCGCGGTGACGAGAACTGCGACGAGCGACGCGCTGGACGCAGGATTTCGACACTTCGATTGCGCCGAGCGATATCGGAACGAGCGCGAAGTTGGCGACGCGTTGCAGGCAGGAATGGCCGCGAATGGAATTGGGCGCGAAAACATTTTCGTCACCACGAAGTTGTGGAATTCGAACCATCGGCCGGAACGCGTCGAACCGGCTTTCAAGGCGAGTCTCGAGAGGCTCGGACTCGAGTATCTGGATCTCTACCTCATTCACACTCCGTATGCGTTTCAACCGGGCGATGAGCAGGACCCGCGCGATCAAAACGGCAATGTCATCTACGACAATGGAGTGACTTTGCTCGACACCTGGAGAGCGATGGAAAGTCTTGTGGACCACGGCAGGTGCCGGGCTATCGGGCTGTCGGACATCAGCTTGAATGAATTGTTGCCCATCTATGAGTCTGCCAGAATCAAGCCGGCCGTGGTCCAGGTCGAATCACATCCCTATCTGCCGGAAACGGAACTTCTGGAATTCTGTAAAGAAAAGGGCATTGTGCTTTTGGCTTTTGCGCCATTGGGCCACGGCATGAAACCGGGACTGCTCGAGGATCCTGTTATTTCTGCAATCGCCGCACGAGTTGGGAAGACGCCTGCCCAGGTGCTGCTGGCATGGGCGGTGCAGCGCGGCACGGCTTTGCTAACCACACCCAAGTCTGCCGCTCGCGCGCGAGAGAATTTTGACATCTCTGCCCTTCCGCAAGACGCGTTGAACGAAATCAATTGTATTCAAACCAGGCAGAGACTCAACACGGTGGTGAAAACAGGCGTCCCCGGGTTCATCGCACAAGGCAGTTGAATGGAGATGAAAATATGGAAGCCCAACAACCACTGGAGCATTCCAAGCCCATGCACAACGAAGACGAACACATACGGCAAGGCCTGGATGCTGAAGATTGTTGGCTACTCGGAAGTTACCGCCCGCAACCCCCTGGCTACCATTTTCCAATCATTAGCAAGTCTTCTTCTAGGTGACGATTGGTCACCTCAATTTACTAACGGCTGAGTCTATCCACCCGCTTCATTGTTGGTTAAAAATTGCGGTTGATGTCTACGCTGTAATTGAACGCGAGTGTTTTTTCGGGCGGCTTTACGTATTATGAGTTTCACCAAAAAGAGCGAAGCCTGGTTGTTTTCGGGAAATCTCAGGCGTGTGGTGTTTTGGCGCGCGGAACACATAGCAAAGATAGTCGGACAGTTGATTGACAGATACCACCGATAAAAACTTGAAAGTGCGGGAAGCCCCATCGAGCTTGTGGCAACCGCTGCGCGTGCCGACTTTTCGCAATCTGCTGATTGCCGATGTGGTCTCCGATATCGGCACGTTTATGCAGAATGTGGGTGCTGCATGGCTGATGGTGTCGCTTGGTGCCGGGCCGATTTATGTTGCCCTGACTCAAACCGCTGCATCGTTGCCGTATTTTCTGTTGGCCCTTCCCGCAGGTTCTGCTGGCGACATCGTCGACCGCCGCAAGCTGGTTCTATTCACCGAGTCATGGATGATGGGCATTGCACTGCTTCTCGCGGTGCTGACCATCAGCGGCTTCATGTCGCCATGGCTGCTGCTGGTGTTGACGTTTGCTCTATCCGCGGGAGATGCGTTTGAAACACCCACCTGGCGTGCCATTCTGCCTGAACTCGTATCCAAGGAAGACCTTGCGCCGGCATCTGCGCTGAATGGGATCGAATTCAATCTCGCCAGGGCAGTGGGACCTGCACTTGCCGGCGTCGTTATAGCCGCCGCAGGTGTGGCCACTGCGTTTGTGGTGAACTTCGTATCGTTTTGCGGCGTTATTTTTGTGGTTGCGAAGTGGAAGAGGCCAATTCGTAAGCGGACCACTCCGCCAGAAACATTCGCGGGCGCAACAGTCGCTGCCATTCGCTATGTCCGCAACTCTCCCGCCATTCTCACCGTAGTGGTACGAACAGGCATAGTCATGTTTTTCTCCAGCGTATTGTTCGCCTTACTGCCGACGGTTGCGCGTAGCGTGAATAAGACTGCGATCGGCTATGGGTTGTTGCTGGGTTGCTTTGGGGCTGGGGCAATTGCCGGGGCATTGATCATGCAGATAGCGCGCGCCCGGTGGTCGAACGAGGTCATTGTTTCTGTCGCCGTGGCGATCCTTGGGTTGGTGATTGTAGCGATGAGTTCGCTACACAGTTTGCTCACACTTGCTCCTCTCTTGCTGTTAGGTGGAGCGGCCTGGGTCAACTTCATTTCTCTTATCAGTGCGTTGATCCAGAATCTGGCACCGGATTGGGTACGAGCGCGAGTTCTTTCCATCTTCATCTTGGTTTATCAGGGGAGCTTTGCTCTCGGGAGCGCTGCTTGGGGTGCTGTGGCCCAACGAGCAGGCATACGATCTGCTCTTGTTTACGCTGGGGTTGGAACAATCGGGAGCGTGATGTTCGTGCTTATTGCAAAACTTCCCGATTCCACCGCGGATCTGAGTCCCTGGAACCACTGGCGAATGCCGGGTGTCATCAAGGAAGTGGAATCTGACCTTTATCACGGACCAGTGCTGGTCACGGTCGAATACTCTGTCATTCCAGAGAAGGAGGCGGAGTTCGTGAAGGCAATTCATGAATATGCGCGCATACGGCGTCGCGATGGCGCGTACCAGTGGGGAATCTTTCGCGATACTGAGACCGCTCACCGCTATCTGGAGACATTCATGGTGAATTCGTGGGCGGAACACATGCGCCAACACGAGCGGCAGACGCAAGCGGACGGCGCACTCGAGCGCCGCTTGTCCAATTACGTTTCCGGCGAGCCGAAGGTGCGTCACATGATTTATGCGTATACGAAAGAAGCATAGATCTTCTCGCCGGCGCATGAATGATAGGCTAACTACATCGCTGATCGATTAAGGATTTAGTCTTGCGCGACGCCGACAAACCGCTACCCGAATTCGATGTGCAATCTTTGCTGCAATCTCCAGCCGTTACGATTCGGGATACGTACTGCCGGGGTAGCTGCCGGCATCCGAGCGCCGAAGAGTGCACAACCAGCACCCAACTGGTATTTCCATATCGCGGTGCCTATGTGCGGCACGTGGGACACGATCAAACCGTAGCCGAAGCGAACCAGGTGCTATTTTTTAATGCTTTCGAAGGCTACCGGGTTAGCCATCCTCTGCCGGGTGGTGACGCCAGCCTGACATTGCTCATCAACGAAGCGATGTTGCATGAGTTGGCGCCAACTGGTCTCTTGCAAGACAACTCTACGCTCTCATTTCGGCCGCAACGTCTGCGGATTGATGCACGCACCCAAGCCCTCGTGGCTTTGCTGCGGCATAGCCTTCGCCAGAATGTTGCGGAAACTCTGCAAGCAGAGATCCTGGTTTTAGCTCTGGTGCGGCGGGCGCTGGGGCCTCGTACCACACACGAAGCGGCCGGCAGTTTCGGAAGGCAGCGGCTGGTGGACCGAGTCAAACTTGTGCTGGCGAGCAATCCAATGCGACGCTGGACGTTGGCCGAGATTGCCGCTGAAGTGCGCGGCTCCGCAGTTTATCTCACACAGGTATTCCAACAAGTGGAAGGCATGCCCTTGTACCGCTATCAATTGCGCCTACGGCTGGCGCGGGCGCTGGACCTTCTTGCCCAGTATGACGACCTCACCACTCTCGGGCTGGACCTTGGTTTTTCCAGCCACAGCCATTTTAGTGCCGCATTTCGCGAGGCTTACGGCTGTTCGCCCTCCCAGTTCAGGCAGTCGGCGCTGTATCGTTAGCGACTGTCCATCCGCCCCTCATAAATTGCTAAAGATTCTGACAGCGGCTGTTTCCTTCCCGTGGCCCACTAAGGATGCCAGATTTTCTTTCCTGAAGAGCGCCGGCAGGAATTCAACAGGGAACTGCGCGAGCACTGGCAAGCGGCATAACAGCGGTACAGTGATGGCCGCACGCAGCATATTTTCTGATTTATAAGGAGAAAAAATGACCGATCAGACTCGTAAGGCCGAGCAATTCCGGGCATTGCATATCGCTGGAAAGCCGCTCGTACTCTTCAATATCTGGGATGCAGGCAGCGCCAAGGCTGTCGCCACAGGTGGTGCCAAGGCGATTGCGACCGGCAGTTGGTCGGTGGCCAATGCAAACGGCTTCGCCGATGGCGAGCGTGTACCTCTAGCCTTGGCGATTGACAATCTGCGCCGGATCATCGGGGCGACGGACCTGCCGGTGACGGTCGATCTGGAAAGCGGCTATGGCGACACGCCGGAAGCGGTCGGCCAGACGATTGCTCTGGCGATCGATGCGGGAGCCGTGGGCTGCAACCTGGAGGACAGTTTTCCGGCAAATGGAAAACTGCGCGAGATTACCGATCAGGCTGATCGCATCCGTCGGGCGCGACAGACTGCTGATACAGCCAATGTTCGTTTCTTCGTCAATGCTCGAACCGATGTCTTTTTCCAGAAACCACCCGAACAGCATGACGATGCGATGGTGGCTGAAGCAATCAAACGAGCACGCGCATACGCGGAAGCCGGCGCAGATGGACTGTTCGCACCCGGTCTGGTGGATATCACTCTGATCGCGCGCCTGGCGAAAGAGTCGCCGCTTCCGTTGAACATCATGGTCGGGGACGCTACTCCTCCCATTCGCACGCTAGCAGAGCATGGCGTTGCCAGAGTCAGCCATGGCCCCCGGCCTTATCTCATGGCGATGAAGGCGTTGGAAGAAGCGGCGCGCGCGGCGAGCGCGTGAGCAAGGCGGAAAGCTATCATTTGTTTCTCTATGCAGGGTCGTAGTTCAGGCTTTGCCCAAGCCATCGCTCGACTTCCGCTACGCTCATTCCTTTGCGTTTGCTGTAGTCGGCTACCTGGTCGCGGTCGATTTTGCCGAGGCTGAAATACCTTGATTCTGGGTGCGCGAAGTAGAGGCCGCTTACGCTCGACCCGGGCCACATTGCAAATGACTCAGTGATCAGCATGCCGGTATTTGCCTGCACATCAAGCAAACGCCAGAGAGTGCCCTTCTCGGTGTGATCCGGGCACGCGGGATAACCTGCCGCCGGCCTGATGCCCCGATACTTTTCCTGAATGAGTTCCGCGTTGCTCAAGCCTTCTTCACGGCCGTAGCCCCATTCGCATCGCACTCGCTTGTGCAGGCATTCGGCGAACGCTTCCGCCAGACGGTCGGCTAGAGCCTCGGCCATGATCGCGTTGTAATCGTCATGCTTGGCCTTGAAGCTGTCGCACAATTCTTTTAAGCCGATGCCGCTGGTTACGGCAAAAGCGCCGATGTAATCAGTGAGCGCGGTTTCTTTTGGCGCAATGAAATCGGAGAGCGAGCGGCAGGGCTTGCAATCTTCCCGGTTCGATTGCTGGCGGAGAAAATGGAAGCGTTCGAGCAACTTTTCGCGTTTGTCGTCCGCATAGAGTTCGACATCGTCACCGGTGGCGTTGGCGGGAAAGAAGCCGTAAACACCGCGCGCCGTAATCAATTTCTTTTCGATGATGACATCGAGAAGTGCATTGGCTTCGGCGAATATCTGGCGCGCCTGAGGGCCCTGTGTCTCGTGCTCGAAGATGCGGGGATAAATGCCTTTCAATCCCCAGGTGTGGAAGAACGGCGACCAGTCGATGAAATCTCGCAAAGTTGCGAGAGGGAAGTTGTCGAGCACACGCACGCCAGTGAACGAGGGTACGGCAAGGTCCTCCGCATGCCACTCGATCGGAGTTGGCCTTTTGCGAGCGTTCTCAAGGGAGACCGCCGTTTGGCGCGGCGCGGAGTGCGCCTTGCGCAGCGCTTCGTAATCGGCGCGGTGCTTCGCCACGAACACTGGCTTGCCTTCGTCGCTCAGTAAGCTGGTCGTTACCGGCACGGCGCGGCTGGCATCCAGGATGTGGACCACTGGCTCGCTGTAACTAGGCGCAATCTTAACGGCGGTATGCGCCCGGCTGGTGGTTGCTCCGCCGATGAGCAGCGGCAACTTGAAGCCCTGACGTTCCATCTCGCGAGCTACGTGCACCATCTCGTCGAGTGAGGGAGTGATGAGGCCGCTCAGCCCGATCATGTCCGCTTTTTCGGTCTTGGCGCGTTCGAGGATTTTTTCGCAGGGGACCATCACCCCCATGTCGATCACTTCATAATTGTTGCAGGCGAGGACGACGCCGACGATATTTTTGCCGATATCGTGAACATCGCCCTTCACTGTAGCGAGCACGATTTTTCCTTGCGCCTTTACCACTTCGCCAGCGGCAGCCCTGGCTTCTTTCTCAGCTTCCATGAACGGCGTCAGGTGCGCCACGGCTTTTTTCATCACGCGCGCGGATTTGACTACCTGCGGCAGGAACATCTTGCCCGCTCCGAATAGATCGCCGACTACACTCATGCCGGCCATCAGCGGACCTTCGATCACAAGTAGAGGGCGGCCAAGTTTGACGCGTGCTTCCTCAGCATCTGCTTCAATGTATGTGTCGATGCCTTTGACCAGCGCGTGAGAGAGGCGCTCTTCGACCGTGCCATTGCGCCACTCTTCAGCCTTCTTTTCACTTACTATCGCGCCAGCGCCCTTTAGAGTTTCGCCGTATTCAACCAGGCGTTCTGTGGCGTCGGGGCGGCGGTTCAGCAAAACGTCTTCGACCAGCACCTTCAGTTCAGGCTCAATCTCTTCGTAGACCTCGAGCATCCCAGCATTCACGATGCCCATGTCCATGCCCGCCGCGATGGCATGATAAAGAAATGCGGAGTGTATGGCTTCGCGGACTTTATTATTGCCGCGAAAACTAAATGAGATGTTTGAAACGCCGCCGCTCACCTTCGCGTGCGGCAAGTTGGCCTTGATCCAGCGGGTGGCGTTGATGTAGTCCACTGCGTAGTTGTTGTGCTCCTCCATGCCTGTGGCAACAGTGAGGATATTGGGATCGAAAATGATGTCTTCGGGCGGAAAGCTGACTTGATCGACCAGGATACGGTAGGCGCGCTCGCAGATACGAATTTTGTCCTCGTAAGTTGCGGCCTGACCTCGTTCGTCAAAGGCCATCACTACCACCGCAGCGCCATATTTGAGAACTTTCGCAGCGTTCTGGCGAAATTTTTCTTCGCCTTCCTTGAGCGAAATTGAATTGACGATGCCCTTGCCCTGCATGCACTTGAGGCCGGCCTCGATGACCTCCCATTTTGACGAGTCGACCATGAAGGGAACCTTGGCGACTTCCGGTTCACTCCCAAGCAATTGCAGGAAGCGTGTCATGGCCGTGACGCCGTCGATCATGCCCTCGTCCATGCAGATGTCGAGAACATTCGCTCCACTTTCGACTTGCTGGCGGGCGATGCTTACGGCCTCTTCGTATTTGCCCTCCTTGATCAGCTTGGCGAACTTCGGCGAACCAGCTACGTTGGTGCGCTCGCCGATCATGATGTAAACGTTAGGTTGCTGCGTAAAAGGTTGTGATCCCGAAAGACGGAGCGGTTTTGGCGAGGCGTGCTCGGGGACACTCACGCTTTCGGGCACACCGATGTTTTCGGACACGCTCACGCTCGGCTCGCAATCTGGCCGGCGAAGGATTCTTCAGCGTGTATCGTCCCCAACTTTCGCGGAGGCTGGCCTTCGAGCGCTTTGGCGATGGCCGCGATGTGTTCGGGCGTGTTGCCACAGCAGCCGCCGGCGATATTGATCAATCCTGCGCGCGCGAAGTCGCCCAGGTAACGGGCCATGTCATTCGGTCCGAGATCGAATCCGGTTTCCGACAGGGGATTGGGCAATCCGGCATTCGGATAGCAGGAGATCGCCACGTCCGCTTTCTCTGAGAGCTCCTCCAGGAACGGATACATCAGGTCGGGACCGAGAGAGCAGTTGAGGCCTACCGAGAGCGGCTTTACGTGGTGCACGGCATTCCAGAATGCTTCCGTGGTCTGCGCGGAGATCAGCGTTTCGCCGCCGCGCCCCACTGCGGCTGAGATCATCACTGGCAGTTCTTTGCCGTCCTGATCGAACACTTCACGGATGGCGACTAGCGCAGCCTTAGCGTTCAGCGAATCGAAAATCGTCTCAACCAGAAGCAGGTCTGCACCACCGGCGATAAGAGCGCGAACCTGCTGCGCGTAGGCGGTTTTGACCTGATCGAAAGTGGCCACGCGAAAGCCCGGATCATCGGCATCGGGCGAGTTAGAAAGAGAGACGGTGAGGGGTCCAATCGCTCCGGCTACGAAGCGCTGGCGCGAGGTTGCGCTCGTAATGCGATCCGCCCATTCGCGGCACTGACGCGCAGATTGCTCGTTGATATCCCAGGCGAGAGTGTCGAGGAACGGATCGTCGATCACTTTTTGGTAGAACGCAGGATCCTTGCGTCCACCGTGCTCGCGGGGATCGTCTACAAAAAATTCGCTCTGGGTAATGCTGGTGGCACCGAAGGTGTTCGTCTCGATGATGTCCGCTCCAGCCTCAAGAAACCGGCGATGGATGTCACCAATCATCTTCGGCTGAGTCAGGGAAAAAAGATCTCCGTTATTGAGCAGGTCTTTCTTTGCGTCCTTGAAACGGTCGCCACGGATGTCGGCTTCCTTCATGCCATAGGTGCGGATGGTCGTACCCATCGCTCCGTCGATGATGGCGATGCGGCTCTCGAGGATCTTTTCCAGAGGATGCTTGGACTTCGTCATGTTGTTCTGATGGCTTTGAACGCGTCTGCGATTCAGCTCAAATCTTGCGACATCTTCACTCTTTATTATAGCGATTGGCGGGATAGCCCAGCGCTGACCGGCGTAATCACTGAAGTAATCGTGATGGCTTGATGCATTCCTTCACACTGATATCCGGCCCGAGTACACGGCCATCCCAACCACTGCATCCATTCCGAGCCGATCGAGGGTATCGATTTCCTCCTGCGTTGTGATACCACCGGCAACAATGAGTCGCCGCGAAGTCGCCTTCCGAATTGCTAGCATGGGTTCTAACGGGATTCCGCCCATCAAGCCCTCGGTATCGATGTGGGTATACAGGAACGTTTCGCAATAAGGTTCGAGGGTTCGGATCATATCGAATGCGGTCACGGCGGTTTCTTTTCGCCAGCCCTCGATGGCGACCCGTCCGGCGCGTGAGTCGAGAGCGAAAGTGAGTGCCGCGGTTCCGAGTTCGCTCGCCAGCATCGCAGCGTAGGGCTGATCGATCTCGCCATCTTTCAATAGGGAAGACCCGAAGATTACCTTGCGCGCGCCCGCTGCCAGTAGTTCGCGTGCCGTTTCCAGGCTGCGAATTCCACCGCCGACCTGGCAATTGAGTTGCCGCACAATCCGGTTCACGATTGGGCGATTACTCCCAACCAAGCGGGCTCCGTCCAAATCGATCACCTGCACCATGGGGTATTTAGCGAAGTGCTTGATCCAATCGTCGATGTTGTCAAACTCCAGGGCTTTTTCCTCGCCCTGCACCAACTGCACGATCTTGCCGTCCATCAAATCGATCGCGGGAATTAACATGGCCATCTCACAGGTATGCCGGAGTCGTGAAGTTCGTGTTTCAGTTGCGAAATATTCTCGATACCGAAGTGAAAGATTGAAGCGGCAAGGGCCGCATCGGCGCAGCCTACGTTGAATACTTCGATGAAGTCTCGAGATGAGCCTGCACCACCCGAGGCAATCACAGGAATCGAAACCGCTTCCGCAACGCTCCGGACGAGATCGCAGTCAAACCCGGACCGAGTTCCATCTCGATCCATCGAAGTCAATAGAATTTCCCCCGCTCCGCGATTCGCCACTTCGCGCGCCCATTGAATTGCGTCCAGTCCAGTAGGTGTACGGCCACCTGCGACGAACACTTCAAATTTACCGTTCTTTTCTTTCGCATCGATGGCAACGACTACTGCCTGCGAACCAAATCGTTCTGCGATCTGGCTGATCAAGACAGGCTCGCGCACGGCCGCCGAGTTGATGGCAATCTTGTCAGCGCCTGCATCGAAGACAGCCGCTGCATCTGCGACGCAGCGGATTCCTCCGCCCACCGTGAATGGAATGAAGAGCGAGCGTGCCGTGGCCGAGATTGCACTCAGCATGGTTCGCCGCTTGCCGCTGGTCGCAGTAATATCGAGCAACACGACTTCATCTGCGCCGTTGCCCGCATGTGCCGCGGCGCACTCCGCCGGATCGCCGGCGTCCCGTAGACTTTTAAATTGCACGCCTTTCACGACGCGGCCATTATCCATGTCGAGGCAGGCGATGATGCGCTTGGTCAGCAAGTTAGATCTCGCAAAAATTCTTCAGGATGGAAAGCCCTAAATCTCCTGATTTCTCCGGATGGAACTGCACGCCGAAAACATTTTCTTTTTCGACTGCGGCGGAAAACTGTAATCCGTATTCGCTCGTCGCAGTGGTTCCAGCGACCACCGGAGCATGAAAGGAATGTGTGTAGTAGACAAACACGCTTTGCGCGATGCCGCGAAGCAAACGAGAGCCTGTTTGAACCTCGAGAGAGTTCCAGCCAACGTGGGGAGACTTTACAGAAGAGGAAAACCGTCGGCAGTCGCCACGAAAGATTCCGGCTCCCGTAATTTCCACACTTTCCGCACTTCCCTCGAAGAGC